>FZPX01000225.1_pt1 | contig 10553 bp, 20 predicted proteins | sample 1534791 | NCBI WGS metagenome assembly FZPX01 (sample SAMEA104161951, study PRJEB21768) | metagenome | biome: subterrestrial habitat; feature: phreatic zone; material: underground water | place: France | collected 2016-06-01 | depth 60 m | reverse complement strand
GGGCGCTGCTGTAGGAGCCCAATTTATTGGGCGATATGATATTGATGATCGCGCAATAAATTGCGCTCCTACATACGACCGTATTCACAGACCACCAAGGTTCATGGGTAGGATTGAGGAGAGGGCGCATGAATGGCAGCTTATCTATAATGGGTGAAGAGGAAGAGTTTCCTTTAGAATGCCAAATATGGAAATCAAACTCACCCGCCCCGACGACTGGCACCTGCACCTGCGTGATGATGCGCTGATGCGCTCCGTGCTGCCCGATACCGCGCGCCAATTTGCCCGCGCCATCATCATGCCCAACCTCAAACCGCCGGTGACCACGACCAGTGAGGCGCAAGCTTACCGCACGCGCATCCTCACTGCGTTGCCTGCAAGCTCAAGGTTCCGACCACTGATGACGCTGTATCTGACCGACATCACCACCGCGCAGGAAATTCAGCGCGCCAGGAAAAGCGGCGTAGTGCATGCGGTGAAACTCTACCCGGCGGGCGCCACCACCCATTCCGATGCGGGCGTCACCGACATCCGCAAGACCTATCCCGCGCTGGAAGAAATGCAGCTCTGCGGCATACCACTGCTGGTGCATGGCGAAGTGACTGACCCGGCGGTGGACATATTTGACCGCGAGGCGGTATTCATCGAGCGCGTGCTGCAACCCCTGCTGCGCGACCTGCCGGAGTTGCGTGTCGTGTTCGAGCACATCACTACGCGCGATGCCGCGCAGTTCGTGACGGGCGCGCCGGGCAATATTGCCGCGACCCTCACCGCACATCACCTGCTGTACAACCGCAATGCCATGCTGGTCGGCGGCATCCGCCCGCACTATTATTGCCTGCCGGTATTGAAGCGCGAGACGCACCGCGAAGCGTTGGTTGCGGCGGCCAGCAGCGGCAACAAGAAATTCTTCCTCGGCACCGACAGCGCCCCGCACGCGCAACACACCAAGGAAACCGCCTGCGGCTGCGCCGGTTGCTACACCGCCCACGCCGCCATCGAACTGTACACCGAAGCCTTCGAGCAGGCCGGTGCGCTGGACAAGCTGGAAGCCTTCGCCAGTTTTCATGGCGCAGATTTCTATGGCTTGCCGCGCAACACCCAGACCATCACCCTGCGCAAAGAAGAGTGGCAGGTGCCTGCGTCAGTGGAGTTCGGCGAGCACCGCCTCGTGCCGTTGCGGGCGGGGGAAATGATGAAGTGGAAGCTGGTTGGTTAAAGCGTTTGGCCGACTTCAACACTGCAATTGTGCAAGGCTGTACTTGAGCAACACAGCATCGCGACGGAGTTTGGATTTATAGAGATCCCCATTATCTATCCAACGGACTGATCACGCCCTTGCCGCCCTTGTTCAGCACATGCGTATATATCATCGTGGTGGAAACATCGGAATGGCCGAGCAGCTCCTGCACCGTGCGGATATCGTAACCGCCCTCCAGCAAATGCGTGGCGAAGGAATGGCGAAAGGTATGCGGCGTGGCGGGCTTGACAACGCCCGATGCAGCCACCGCCCTCTTCACCGCGCGTTGCAATAATTTCTCATCAATATGATGACGGCGTTCCCGCCCGCTGCGCGGATCAACCGAGTAGCTGCCGGAATGGAACACATACTGCCAAGCCCAGTCGGAAGCTGCATTGGGATATTTGCGTGCCAGCGCATCCGGCAAAAACACCTCCGCCATCCCCTTCGCCAGATCATCCTCATAGAGCAGGCGGCGCTTTGCCAAATGTTCTTGCAACGCCCGAATCAACACATCCGGCAACATCGTCACCCTGTCCTTGCCGCCCTTGCCATCGCGAATAAGAATCTCGCGCTGCCCGAAATCCACATCTTTCACCCGCAGCCGCACACACTCCATCAGCCGCATCCCGGTACCGTACAGCAAGCGCGCCATCAAACCGTAACCCCCATCCATGCGCTCCAGCACCAGCGCCACCTCGGTGCGGGACAACACCACCGGCAACCGCTGCGGCTTCTTGGCGCGCACCATGGTATCCATCCACGGCAGATCAATGCCCAATACCTCGCGGTAAAGAAACAGCAGTGCCGAAAGCGCCTGGTTCTGCGTAGATGCCGACACACTCCCCTCAACCGCAAGATGCGTCAAAAAAGCCTCCACCTCAACCGCATCCATATCCTTCGGATGGCGCTTGCCGTGAAACAGAATAAAGCGTTTTACCCATTGAAGGTATTGCGTTTCTGTGCGGATGCTGTAATGCTTGACCCTGATCTTGTCGCGGACTTGTTCGAGCAGTTTGGGAGGAGTTGGAGCCGAAGGTGCAGTTTCAGTGCCCATTACATGACTCCTTGATTGATGATGAATAAACAAACAACAAGTTAGCTTATAACATGCAGCAGATTATACACCGCACTTTTACGGAATATACACCGGCATCGGTGTATATTCCACGTTGGGGGATGCCCAGTTCGATACTCTGCTTATCCAGTATCCGCCAAGAATCCCGCCGCAATCCATTATGAATTTTCCATCTACAACTTTACCTGTAAATATCCCATCCTCGTCGTTTAACGAGATGCAAATAGTAGTGTCCTGCGGCATAAAGTTTATTCTTTCTTGCCGGAATTTCTCCCGTCCTTGCTTCGACCAAAACCCTCCGCCCTCAACCTCCCATGGGAATTTAAGTGCATCCTCCAACCCGGCGTTCGAGCGCACGGGCAACGGCGGGACAGGTTCTTTGATTTTGTTCATAGCTCCTCCTCGCGCCGTTCCCCGGCGCTCAACTCTACGTTAGGTGACATTGAGCGTATGAGTTGTTGCAACACAGCTAGTTCTCGTTTCAGTTGCGTTTGCTTGTCTACAATTGATTTCATCGCCCACCTTCCTTCACGCAATTTATATCTAATTGCATCTTGTTCGGCTTGCAGCTTTTTTGTTACTGCTTCTTTTGCTTGTTTTTTCAATTTATGATCCGATCAAAAATGTCACCTAACCCGTCGTTCAAGTTCGTTCCGCTGCGCTCCACGGGACGCCGCTTGCGCGTCGCCCCTTAACTAAGCGTTAGAGCGCTTGCGTATAGTTCTAGCACATCGCTGCACCGCCATTGATCTACCAGCAAGATATTCTTCACTGGCTCCGACAATATTTTCTATATCTATTGAATCGCAAGCAGCGGCGCAGGCTCTGCGTTCAGCTTCTATATACGGCTTAGCGATGTACCTCCATAATGGGCCAAATGTGAAGCCGTCAATAAATCCTCTTGTGAATGGTGTCATATTTATCTCCGTTGTAAAATGCGCTCTAACCTCGCATTCAAGAGGGACAGGCCAGAAGCGGCCTGCCCCTTAATTCAAGCGTTAGAGAACATCAAGGAAGCGCACATGCTCAACTGGCACATTGCCTACAGTTCCGTCCGGCCACTCAATAATCGCAGTGCTGAAATTTCCGGCCACACTTTCAAATTCTTCGTAGTTAGTGCCGAAAGCGTGAAACACAGCCTCGCCTTTTTCTTCCAGCTTCCACTTTTTATCAGGCCGCTGTTTGTATTCGCTTACCATTACTTTGCGCATTTTATTTCCTTTCTTCGTAGTTACGTGTTCTCTAACCCTGCGCTCCAGCGCGACGGCGCAAAAGCGCGCCGCGCCTGAGCTATGCGTTATACGTCTCCGCAATTGCCGCGAATATCGGGTACGCCTGCTGCGGCGAAACCGAATTCCCTAAGCATCTAAGTCTGTCCACCCTTCTTGGTAGCCCATCAGACGTTCCACAAACTCCGGCTTCAATTTCTTGTTGTGTAAAGCTGCGTACATCCCAAGGTCTTTGTTTCGCCCCCTTAAAAACTCCCGTTCCGCACCGGCTTTCGTCCTCGTCCCTTTGCATCCGTCTGTCGCTCTCGGTGTTGGCAATAACAAAAACCCGCTCTCTTTTATGGTTTGCGCCGACGCTATGAGCTGGAGTACAGACCGCCCTGACGGTGTAGCCTTCTCCCTCCAGGTCATTGCAAACGGTATCGAGGCCAAGGGTAATGTGGCCTTTAACATTTTCACCAACAACCCAACGGGGTTTGAGTTCTCGCACGATCCGCAGCATGTGAGGCCACATGTGCCGCTTGTCTGCCTCTCCGCGCCGGTTCCCGACTGTGCTGAATGGCTGGCAGGGGTAGCCACCGTGCAAAAGTTCAATCGCTGGCAGTTCGCTTGTATCGAGTGTTCGCACATCGTCAAAAATCCTCACTTCCGGCCAGTGCTTGCGTAGCACTTTCTGGCAAAATTCATCACGTTCACAAAAAGCCACGGTCTTAAACCCCGCCCACTCTGCGGCAAGGTCAAGGCCACCAATTCCAGAAAACAAACTCAGGGCATTCATAGCTTCCTCAAAAGACGTATAACCCTACGCTCCAAGGGACGGGGCAAAAGCGGCCCCGCCCCTGAGCTACACGTTGGGCGTCATGTATTTCATGTTCCATGTAGGGTGCAAAATGCTGATCGTGCGCAATCCGTCTAGTCTTACGCGCAGCCGTGAATCGCGCGCTGACCTGATAGTGCCGCGCCACTTCGCGCCGCGTGAATCTGTAAACTCGATGCGCCCGCCTCTTTTTGCGGGAACTCCGAAAGTGTCACGTATATATTCCAGGCTCATGTTGTTTACTCCGTTGTTAAGTTGCAGCCCAACCCGACGGTGAAGCGGGACGCGCTAAAGCGCGCCCCTTACCTCTACGTTCGACCCCTTCATTGTTGCCCTTGCGTAATGCGTACTTCGCCTTTCATGCAATCGCTATGCTTGCAAAAGCGCACGGCATATTGTGTGTACCCATAACCAGAAACTACAATTTCAGGTGTCCACTCATGCTCATGAAACAATTTCCAAAAAAATTTAAACATTTCATTCTCCGATTAAAGTAGGGATCGAACCCATCATTCAAGAGGGACAGGCCAGAAGCGGCCTGCCCCTTAATTCAAACGTTATGCCCCATGTTCAAGCAGCAGCAGTTTCATTTCATCCAGCTTGAGTGCGTCGTCCATGTTGCTGAATGTGCGCCCGTGCAATTTGCTGTACGCCCATCGCACCAACTCTTGCAGCCGTTCAATTTCAGCCGCGCATTCGCCGTGTGGGTCACCATCTGGTTGCTCGTCAAACATCGCAGTTCCTTTCGTCGTTGTGTTGCATAACTGTGCCTTCAACTCGGACGCCTTCGGCGCCGGTTAAGGCGGCGTTAGGCAGAGCTTTCAACTAGAATCAGGAGAAAAGTATGGGAAAAATATTCGTTAACATAGGGTTGAGCCTTGACGGCTATCTGGCCCCTGAAGGAATGACCCTCGAGAATTGGGACAACCCAGGTTACAAAAACTGGGCTGCCAAGTGGGGAGCGCTGATGGGTTGGATACTTAATCAGCAATACTTTCGGGACAATCTTAAGCTAGGTCCGGGAGGAGAAACTGGTCCCGTCAATGAAATGCTCAAGCAAACTACCGAGCGCATTGGTGCGAACATAATGGGAAAGCGTATGTTCGAGGCAGGCGAAAGGGGATGGCCGGAGGAGGCACCCTTTCACACGCCGGTGTATGTGTTGACACATGAAAAACGGGAACCTTGGGTACGACCCGGTGGCACAACTTTCTACTTCGTGAATGACGGAATAGAGTCTGCGCTTAAACAGGCGCGCGCATCCGCAGGCGAACGCGACATTCGAATTGCTGGAGGCGCAGATGTGATTCAGCAATACCTGAATGCAGGCGTAGTGGATGAACTTGAAATAGCCCTCGCGCCGGTGCTATTTGGCAGTGGCCGACGTCTCTTTGAAAACATCAGCGACACAGTGCCTGGCTTTCGGATCGACAGGGTACTGGATACCCCATTGGCCACACATTTGCGTTACGTTCGTGCATAACCCGCCTAACATGGCGTTCGAGAGGGACGCGCCAAAAGCGGCGCGCCCCTCAACTTTACGTTATGCCCCATCATCGCTTTGGCTCTCTGAAAGTCGCCAGCAGTCACCCCCGGAACTTCGTGGGCGTCATCGAGGTATGTCACAGCCCAACTGCTATGCGCGTGAAAATCAGGATGGTCAGCAAACGGCTTAAGTGCTGCTCTTAACCGCTCAATTTCTTCACGCGCTTCTTTTGCCGTGCGCCATATATTATCTTCCCCTTGTTTTTCCAAAGCTCGAAGGTGATTCAAAATGTCTGCCATGTCTTCTCCTGTTAAAACCGCATAACCTGCCGTTCGAGCGGGACGCTGGTGAAGCGTCGCGCCCCTCAACTACACGTTAGGCAACATCAACTTTTTACGGAGGCAACAATGAACAAAATCACATTTACCCTGATCGCTCTGTTAATCACTACCCCATCTGTTTACGCACGTGGCGGTGGCGGCCACAGCGGCGGGCATTCTCATGCAAGCTCTTCTTATTCGCCTGGCACAGGTTCAAAATCGAGTTCAACCCATGTAAAAGGGTACACCAAAAAAGATGGTACATATGTTGAAGGACATAGTCGTTCGACTCCAGACAAAAACTTTAACAATAACTGGAGCACGAAGGGAAATGAAAATCCACACACTGGAAAAGATGGCTCGCAAGTTACCCCGCCAGAAAAAAATTAAGCCTGCCTAATTTAACGTTGGGCTGGTGCGGAAATTGCAGCCCACATTTGGAGAAATACTGTGAAAAAAATCTGCAAGCTCTGTTTTTCACTGCTACTTTTATCCCTGCTTCTGGCGGCCCCCTCTACATTCGCAGATTCAAATCCAGTTGACGGAACATATGATGCTCGTGTCAAGACTGACAGCGGAACGTATCGAGTTCCCGTCGAAGTAGAAGATGGAGAAGTAACATCCATCCGCTGGCCTAATGGTGGCCGCATGAGGCTTCGTGGTGCGGAAATCGAAGACGGAGAGGCTGTGGGTCGTAGTTCTGACGGCGACAGATTTAGAATCGAAATTGATGACCTAGAATATGAAAACCACGACGAAACTGGGGCAGAGTGAGCCAATTCGTTAAACACCAGTATCGTTAATAAAAACGAGTTCCGACATGTTCACCGTTCTCACAATTCTAGGTTCCATATTTGCGCTACTTACGGTGCCAATAGCCACGATTCTCGGTTTAATTGGGTTCTGGATTTTTGGTTTCTGGGGTGCACTGATTGGTGTGCTTGTCGGGCTCGGAATCCAGTTCGGCAACGAATGAAACTTGGATTGGAGTTAACGTCAAATGCCTAACCCTACGTTCGAGCGGGACGGCGCAAAAGCGCGCCGCCCCTCAACTTCACGTTAGGGTTTACCATATAGCCTCCGCTTAATCATGGACAAAATACAACTAATCACTATCGCAATCAGTACAGTATTCGGAATGGTTTTGAAATCTATCATTTCTTGGATTGTATCCATTATCAAAACAACGGAGACTGTCAAAGCAATAACAGCCAAACTGAAGATAGTCTTTTCAAAGACCAACCGAGCAATAATGTTCAAGGTGTTAATTCTCCTGTTTTATGTTGGAGTTCTAGTAAATTTTTCTATCAGTGAAAGCACTCCAACTCGGTTTGAAATCTTGCTGATTATCGGCGCGGCTTTCACAATTATTTTTGTGGCGCTATTTTTAATATGGGACATATCAGTTGCAGTCAATGAGCGTAAAAACAAACCCTAACCCGGCGTTCAACCAGACCGCCCAACAGCGGGGCGGCTGGTTAACTCTACGTTAGGGTGCAAGCCATGGAATATGCCATGCTGATCGCGATCTCCTTGGGTTATGCCTGCGCGATTGTTTTTGGGCTTCGTGTGTCTTGGTTCGTCGTTAAGCGTGTTCGTGCAATTCCCTTTCGCACTACACCGCGCCGCAATCTTGTTTCTGCTCTTGGCATTGTCGGCATTTCCTTATCAGTTCCTTTCGCCATCTTTCTTGCCACTGTAGTTGGTGGCACCGTTGGGGGCGGGTATGGCGAGTGGTTATTCTCCCTTTTTGGTCTTTCTCGCTTTGGCCCTATTGTTGGTGTTCCCGTGGGTATAATGTTCGTGTCCTGCGTCATAACATGCATTGGCGCTTTTTTGGGCTCATTGATAGGGCGTCTTGTTACGTATGCATTCTATTCTCGTCCAACACCCTAACCCTGCGGTCAAGTTCGCTCCGCTTCGCTGCGCTGGGACTGCGCTAAAGCGCAGCCCCTTACCTTTACGTTGTGCGTCATCTGCGTTAAGTCCCCAATTTGCTGGGCCGTTGTTTGCTTGTAGTAACGGCCAGTGATGCTTACCGCCCTAAAACTTTTTGCATTGGTTCTGCTTACGCGCATTTGTACCAACCATGGCCTGCACGCATAGTCAAAAACTGCAATATCAATCCAGCGAGAAAACCAACTCAATTTCCCAAAATGCACTTCTTCGACGGTTATTACATCAACTTTCATTGTGTTATCCTTTCTCTGTAAATGGGCTGACGCACAACCCTGCATTCGAGAGCGACGGCGCAACAGCGCGCCGCGCCTCAATTTGAACGTTGGGCGGCTTACACAGCGTGATCATTTGCATGGGGAAGTCAATGACTACATCAATAGAAAGAGCTGAAACCCTGGCTAGCATCCGCGACGAAATACTGAAACATCATTTTGGAGGCATGTCTGAGTATTCAGAAACTTGGAGGGTGGCAGAGAACGTCCTTGAAAGCACCTTGCATTTCCTCCATCGCGGTGACGGGGTTGATCGCTACATTGCCCCCAGCGAGGAATCGATTGATAGATGGTATTTCGACGAGTCATGCAAATTCGTTAAGCGCCTACGGGCGAATTTAAACCCCTTGGGGCGTGGGCAGGAATTCCCTATAAGCCCTGCTCTAGGAGTGACTGATGATCAGTTAACTTCCAAGTTCTTCAGCCCTCCCAGCGACCCAGAAAGTTGGATATGGTTTCGTGACCAGTACAAAATCAGCTATTCAGATTTCTTCTCGTTAGACAAATTGTGCGACGAGGGTGCCGAGAGCCAATTCTTTTGGCCCATTCCTGATTTGAAAGGGGTATGTTCTGACTATCTGCTTAAACCTGAGCTTCAATGCAAACAGGTCGACGAGCTACTCGTCAGATCGCTAATTTATCGGACTCTGACAGAGTTTGTGGAGCGCCTGAAATGGCAGCTTGTGCCACAAAGGACACCGGCGTCTGCACTTGTTCTGGGGAAGCGAAAACGTGATGCATTGTCCAAGCAATTTGGTCGTCTTGAATGGGGTGTTGCGCTCCGCAATTCGACTCAGAATCTGATCTCAATCGTGCTAGGTATTGGCGCATCAATTCAAACTGTATGGTGGGCAGGGCCGCTAGTTTGGCTTGCGACATGGAATCTTTTCTCCGCAAGAACGTACTTCTTTCACTTTGAAACCCAAAAGCAGAGCGAGCGATTGATGGGCAAGTTGAAGGAGTTAAGGGACTTGTTTGAGTTGTCAGAGGCGAACTTCGTTACCCCTTCATATTTGAATCGACGACTCCAAGAAGCGGAGTCCCAGGACCTAAGGTTTCCGCCGGTCATTTTTTCGATACTTGATAAGGCAATAGAACGAAATGACGCGCGGTGGGGCATTCGTGAAGAGTATGACTACCTAACTATCGCCAATCCTAGCCTTGGCGATGGTGAGCAGTAACAACCTGCCGCCCAACCCACCGCTCCAGAGGGACGCTACGCCGGCAAGCCGGCTTCGCGCCCCTGAGCTAGCACGTTAGAGCCCTCATGTCCGTCACCAAACAATGGGAGCAACTATTGACACCTGCTGTAATGCAGGAGCGGTTAATTTCTGCGTCGCTTTACGTTACAGCCTTCGAACTCTTGAAGGAATCAATAGTTGGTCGCCTACGCTCGTTTTACATGGTGGGTTTTGACATAGATGGAGATGTCATTGATGAAAAATATGAAACCTCTGTTCTTTCCCGAAACAAGAGTCCCTTGTATGCCTCGCTAGATTGGCTTGTCGAAAACGGAGTCATCGACAAAAACGATCTTGAATCGTTTGAGCGCATCAAGATCGTTAGAAATTCACTTGCTCATGAACTGCCGTCGCTCGTTATGGGCGGAGCGGACATAAATCACATCGAGAGATTTCAAGAGTTGGTAGCGTTGCTGAAAAAAATCGAAGTTTGGTGGGTCGTTAATCTCGAAATTCCGACTAACCCAGATTTTGACGGCAAGGAAATAGATGAAGAAGGTATCGTTCCTGGCCCTCTCCTGATGATCCAAATAATGCTTGATGTAGTTTCAGGCAACGAGACACTGTTAAATCATTATCGGGGAGCGAGCGGTGTTGCGAAAGCCGGGCTCTAACCTGTCAGTCGAGAGGGACTGCGCAAAAGCGCGCAGCCCCTCACTTTTACGTTAGAGAACATCAAGGAAGCGCACATGCTCAACTGGCACATTGCCTACAGTTCCGTCCGGCCACTCAATAATCGCAGTGCTGAAATTTCCGGCCCCACTTTCAAATTCTTCGTAGTTAGTGCCGAAAGCGTGAAACACAGCCTCGCCTTTTTCTTCCAGCTTCCACTTTGAATCGATGGGGTCAGACTCGATTGATCCTGAACACATCCGATCCGCATCGACATCGCCCACCTGCAACTGCAGCCC
>FZPX01000005.1_pt1 | contig 10567 bp, 10 predicted proteins | sample 1534791 | NCBI WGS metagenome assembly FZPX01 (sample SAMEA104161951, study PRJEB21768) | metagenome | biome: subterrestrial habitat; feature: phreatic zone; material: underground water | place: France | collected 2016-06-01 | depth 60 m | reverse complement strand
CGACGCCAGGCTTTATAAACGTACATGGGATAAACATGCAGCACCGCGTAAGCTTGCGCCTCATAATCGAATGGCAGTATTTTGCGCACCGCTGAATCGTCTTCTGCCCGCCATGCCGCCACCACTTCATGGCAGCGCGGCACACCGAGCAAATCGGCAAGTTTGAGGTTCATCAGCACAGTATGGGTGTTCAGATTATCAAATGCCGCCCAGCGCGACAGCACATATTGTTTCCAGCGTTGTTTGCTGCTGTCCTCCAGCATTCCAATGCGCACCTTCCCCGCAAGCCATGCGTATAGAGTCGGCCTGTCCCCTGCCAATGTGGAGATGGCAAGATCGTAGCGGCGAAACAGCCGGGTGACAAAACCTAAATGCTTCCAGAACCCGAGGCGCGCAGGCACCGTAATGACGCGGTGAATATCGGGATTGCGCAACAGAACACCTTCGGTATGCTCAAACACCAGCACATCTATTTCGGCGTGTGGCCATGCCTTGCGCAGCGAACGCAGCAGCGGCGTCGTCAGCAGCACATCACCGATACGTCTGGTAGCGATCACCAGCACACGCTGCGGGACTTTCAAGGCCGCTCCGGATTTTTCGAAATGCCCACAAATTTCATATACACTTCCACGTTGAGATCGTTCATTTTAACCACTATGCCAAAACTCTACATTGACGAGTTTGTCGGGATCACCAACCGTCTTGAAACCTTGCCGCTCGCTTTTGCCATCCGTCAGGCGTACGGCCACGAAATCATTCTGGATTGGCATGAACTGGATTCCTTCAGCGTCGACGATACCCGCCGCGGCAAGGTGCGGCTATTGGCAAGGCTGGGCGCAATGCGTATCCGTAACTGCGACGAAGCGATATTCGCCGGGCTGAACAACAAGAAAATCATCCTGCGCTCGCTCGACGGCCCGGCTGACAAACTCGATCCCATTTATCTGAAAGTGGCCTCCAAAATTCACCTGAATCCCGCCCTGGCAAGCGCCATTCGTGCGATGTTTACGCCGGTGCAGGACAGGCCGGTGGTTGGCGTGCACATCCGCCACGGCGACTACGTCGTCGCCGATGAAAATGTGTACGACAACACGTGCGTGGAGTGGCCGGCTGTTCCTATCTGGTGGTACGAAAAAACCATGGCGGCAATTGCCGGAAAGCAGAATGATGTCTGTTTCTTTCTTTCCAGTACAGGCGATCCGGCAGCCTACACCGCGCTGCATCGCAACTTCGACGTGCTTACCTTGGACACCCATTCTCCCTATACCTACAAGGGGCCGGATCACGAGTCGCGCGTCAATCCGGTGGCTGACCTGTTTGCGCTGGCATGTTGCCCGGTCATGTTGGCTACGCCTATTTCGGGATATTCGCATTGGGCCGCCAACGTGCTGGGCGCACCCACCACTTGCATCGTCCCGTTGCCCGGCGCGACCCCGGACAACCCCCAGTGCGGGGCGGTAGAGCTTTATGGACGGCGCTTGCCTCTCTGGCGCAAAGCCGGGCGGGAAGGCACTGATACTTCGCTACTCAGTGCAGAACTTTGCGAAATTGATTTTGGGCGCAAGGCGCAATTTGACTGGTTGTAGCCAAGTGGTTAACCCTTGTCAACAGCAGGATGTCGGTAACCTGCAAACAGCAACCCGCTGACCCACGCGTAAAACAATCCTTCCGTGTGATCTAACAGCATGGAGTTAAACAAACTTCCTGCAATCATGGTTAAAACAATGCCATGTGCGAGCAAGCGCTCTTCCTCGGTAGATAAATTTCGGGCAGCTCGCCACTGAGCCATCAACAAATATATAAAAGCGGCCAGTCCGGGCAGCCCAAGCTGCGCCGAAATCAGCAAAAACTGGTTGTGTGGGTTATTTGATGGCGCTACCGCCGTACCGGCAATTTCTTGCCCGTAAGCTTTTTCAAAACCTCCCGTCCCCACACCGACAAACGGATGCTTCGCAATAACCTTCAGCGTATTGGTGTAGTAATCCATCCGCGTTCCTATCGAGGATGATTCATTGTGGCCCTGGCCTGGCTTCCATACGTAAGCTTCATGTAGCGCAATATCCACTCGCCCCTTCAATATCGGCGAAACTGTGTAACCAACAATTGACATGATAATTGCTGCCATAACGCCAAGCCATAATTCTCTCCGCCCCAGAAAGCTGTACATGAAGTAGACACCCAATACCCCCAACACCCAGTACCCTGTTCGCCCCTGCGCCATAAAAAGCACGTTAAATGCGGCAAGCAATCCGAGCATCGCCATTAACACCCTCACTTGACCCCTTCCGCCAAAAGCCTTTACTGCAAACAGGTAAGCCGTGAATGCCATAAGAATGCTGTGTGTAATATGAAGTTTGAATACAACCGGATTATCCCTAGCGCGATCGGCAAAAAATTGCGTGCCCTCGAATACACCGAACCAGATAAGATAAGACAACACCAAAGTAAACGCCATCGCCCACATAAATAACGTCAGTCCATAGTGCCGTGAACGGTGCCCTCTAAACAATGGAATCAACAGCGCAATAAACCAGATGTCGACATATTTGACCAAAATATTCACAGCATCCCCTGCTGCACCTTGTCCATAAAATGAACCCAATACCAACAACCCGCACAATATCAATGCAGCAATGGCAACGGGGTTATGCCTGATCAAAATTCGATGCTGCCAGAACACCCCGCTCAAGATGCCCGTGAGCAACACGAGAAACAACAGCACGTTGTCAAGCGCTGTCGAAATGGGAAGCGCAACACCAATGGCGATTGCAGACCAGAGTGCTCCCTGTCCAAAAATATCACGCGTTTTTTGCACTACAGCCTCTCAAAAACTATTCAACGTAGCCGCAGATCCAGATTTGCAGAATCAATGGCCTGTAATAAATTTGCTAAATTAGCCTCTACGGAAAACTGGGCACGAACCTGTTTTCCACCGAGCAGGGCCATCTGGCGCATACGCGGTAAATTATTCAGAGCCCATGTTAACGCATTTGCCCATGCTTCCATGTCACCCGGTTTAATCAACAACCCCGTTTCACTGTCGGTCACTGTTTCCGGGATGCCGCCAACCATACTTGCCACTACTGGCACACCGAGCACCAGCGCTTCGCTCTGCGCCATACCTAACGGCTCGTAGAAGGATGGCATGACTACCAGATCAGCGCATTTGAGCAGGGGCGCAACAGGGTTCATCAGGCCGGCCAATAACACGCTCTCCGACAGCCCGAGTTCGTTTATACGATGTGTAATGCGTTCTTTTTGCTCGCCATCTCCAGCAATTACATAACGCAACCCGGCGAACCGGTTGGAAATTTGTGCAATCACATCCAGCATGAAGAGGTGCCCTTTCTCCGGCCTGAGCATGGCCGCCTGAACCACCAGCGGACCCGTGCGTTTATTGAGCCAAGAAACAATTTCCTGCGGCAGTGGTGCGGTTGATGCTCGTTCCAAGGCATTGAAATCAATGCCTGGGTAAAGCACATGAACACGGTCAGGCGCGATATGTGGGTTAGCAAGAATCTCACGCCGTAGCTCAGCACTCGGTACAACCGTGATATCGGCAAAATGATTATATGTCCACGCCTTTGGCAAACCAGGTTGGTAAGTTCTTGAGCGCACGAGCACAGGCCGATGCTGCAAGAAACTTGCTGATAAGGCAGTGATATTCGCGTCGTGACCGCTATGGCTGATAATTGCCTGGGGGCGCCACTCACGAATCAAGCGCCACATCGTCAGCATACTGGGAAAATGTAAGCTATTGCGGAAACGAACATCCACGCCTTGAAGCCCAAGAAGTGCTGCCCGCATCGCAATTCCGCTATTATTTCGACACGCCAGCTTGGTCTTGATACCTGCTTTATTAAGCGCCATCATCTGTTGCAACGCTTGCAATTCCTGCCCGCCAAGGTTACTTGAGCTTTCGGTAAAAAGAATACGATCAACCATCCGAATCTCGTCGTGAGCTTACCCGTGTTTTTCAAAAATCAGGCATGGCGCCATGGTAGCCATCTCGCCATTTCGTGCCGCGCATTAAGTGGGGTTTGGTATTATTTGAATCGCGGCGCTTCAGTAGATCGAAACGTGTGAAGGATAGTAGGTCAGTACTTGCGGAACACAATAAGTCGCGCTAATCCCATTTCTAATTTCACTAGCGCCTGGTTATACATGAACCCCGCATGTCACTTTTCTTCTTTCCTCATGCGCCTGAACAATTCTGTCATTACTTGATCGATCTGTGATGCTGACAACCACTCTTTTTCGAACAAGATTTCGCCGAGCAATCGATGCCCTTGCCCTTTGAGTTCCTGATGAACCTGGCTGGCTAGCGCCTCCGCAAGTTTTGCCTCATTGATGAAGTTTAGTTCCACGGCGATTTGCCCAAAGCGCGGGCAATATTTCTGGGATATCTTCTTGCGCATGTCGTTGGTCATGATCTGATCGCTTCAATTAATCCAAGTTGGGTTGATTTGATCGCTGCCACACAGCCTGCCACTGAGATTAATGGAGCAGCGCTCGAACGAGATTGTAGTAAAAGTATCTTCATAACTACATGCACAAAAGCAGGTCATTATCCATGCTCTTCGAACATGAGAAGTTGGCACCACAGAAAGATTTCACAGTTTATACCCCCGATGCACCGCAACGACGCCACCCGTCAGGTTGAAGTAATCAACCTTCTCCAACCCCGCCTCTTCCATCATTTTCTTCAACTCTTCCTGCCCCGGATGCATGCGGATGGATTCGGCGAGGTAACGGTAGCTGTCGGCATCGTTGGCGACGAACTGGCCGATTTTCGGCAGCAATTTGAATGAGTATGCGTCGTAAAACGGCTCCAGCAGTTTGGCGACTTTGGAGAATTCCAGCACGATGGCGCGCCCGCCCGGCTTGAGCACGCGCTGCATCTCGCGCAGCGCGGCATCCTTGTGCGTGACGTTGCGCAGGCCGAAGGCATTGCTGACGCAATCGAAATAATTGTCCGGGAAGGGCAAGTGTTCGGCATCACATTGCGTGGCTGGCGTAGCGTTGCCTTCGTCGAGCATGCGGTCGCGCCCGACGCGCAGCATGGCGTTGTTGATGTCGGTGAGAACCACTTGCCCGCTGCTGCCGGTTTCTTTGAGGAATAACCGCGACAAATCCGCCGAGCCGCCCGCCACGTCCAGCACGCGCTGGCCCTCGCGCACGCCGCTCACGCCCACCGCAAAGCGTTTCCATAGGCGGTGCAAGCCGGCTGACATGAGGTCATTCATCACGTCGTATTTGCCGGCGACGGAATTGAACACGCCCGCAACGCGCTTGGATTTTTCTGCTTCCTCGACAGTCTCAAAACCGAAGTGAGTGGTCTTACTCATGGTTGGCCACCTTGCTGTGCTGCGGGTCGCGGCTTTCGCCAGCCGCTTCCAGCTTGGCCAAATAATCGTGCCACATCGCATCCTGATATTTGCCCAGTTCGTGCAGGTATTCCCAGGTGAAAAGCCCGCTGTCGTGGCCGTCGTCGAACACCAGCTTGATGGCGTAGCTGCCGGTGGGTTCGATGTCGGTTAGCATCACATCGCGCTTGCCGACTTGCAGCGTTTCTTGTCCCACGCCGTGACCGCGCACTTCGGCAGACGGCGAGAATACGCGCAGGAATTCGAACGGCAGCTTGTAACGCGCCCCGTCGTCGAAAGCGATCTCCAGAACTCTGGATTGCTGGTGCAGGGTGATTTCAGTTGGAATGGTCATGTTTTTGGCTGTGGGTAATTAATGAAGGTGCGGCATTATCGCAAGCCGGGGGGCAATCCACAAATCACAGCCAGGGAAAGCGCAATGGCACGAGGCGGAACGCTGGATGGCTGAACTGCGCATCGAGGAGTGCACTCAGCCGCGAGCAAAAAAATCGTGAATTGCATCGCACACGCGCACGATATCCACGTCACTCATTTCGTAGTAGAGCGGCAGGCGCAGCAGGCGCTCGCTCAAGTCATCCGTTACCGCCATGCTGCTGCCGGTGCGCCCGTACTTGCGCCCCGCAGGTGAGGAATGCAGCGGCACATAATGGAACACCGGGAGGATGCCCTGCGCCTTGAGGTGCGCAATCAGCCGCGTGCGTGTATCCAGGCTGTCGAGAATGAGGTAAAACATGTGGCCGTTGCTGTCGCCCGCCAATGCGGGTAACCGCAGCTTGCCCGCCTGCTGCAGCGGCGCCAGTTGCGCGGTGTAAGCGGTGCAGATATGGCAACGCTTCGCGGTGATCTCATTGGCATGCTCCAGTTGCGCGGAAAGAAAAGCGCTGATCAGTTCGCTCGGCAGGTAGGAGGAGCCGATGTCCACCCAGGTATACTTATCCACCTCGCCGCGAAAGAACTGGCCACGGTTGGTGCCTTTTTCGCGGATGATCTCCGCACGCTCGACGAAGCGCCCGTCATTCACCAGCAACGCGCCACCCTCGCCGCTGATGATATTTTTGGTCTCGTGGAAGCTCAAGCAGCCGAAGTGCCCGATGCTGCCCAGCGCACGCCCCTTGTAAGTGGAAAGCAGCGCCTGTGCGGCATCCTCCACTACCAGCAGAGTGTGCCGTTGCGCGATAGACATGATGTGATCCATCTCGCACGGCACGCCCGCGTAATGCACCGGCACGATGGCGCGGGTCTTCGGGGTGATCGCCGCTTCGATCAGCATCTCGTCAATGTTCAGCGTGTCCGGGCGAATATCAACAAATACCGGCACGGCCCCACGTAATACAAAGGCATTGGCGGTGGACACGAAGGTAAAGGAAGGCATGATGACCTCATCGCCGGGCTGGATGTCGCACAAGATGGCGGCCATTTCCAGCGCGGCGGTGCAGGAATGCGTGAGCAACGAGCGGCGGACGCCCAACTTTTCCTCAAACCAGCGGTGGCATAATTTGGTGTAACCCCCGTCCCCGGAAAGATGGCCTTGCGCCACGGCATCCGCGATGAAGGACAATTCGCGGCCAATGATAAACGGCTTGTTGAATGGGATCGGTTTCATTTGTTTGCCACAAAAATCTGTTACTCTTGGGGCGCTATTCTAACAGGTGTCCATGCATGGCAACCTACGCAGTGGGCGACATACAAGGCTGTTACGTCGAACTCCAGAGATTGCTGGAGCAAATGCGCTTCGACCCTATCCAGGACAGGCTCTGGCTGGTGGGCGATCTGGTCAATCGCGGCCCCGGCTCGCTGGAAGTGCTGCGTCTTGTCAAATCGCTGGGAGACTGCGCCATCACCGTGCTCGGCAACCACGACCTGCACCTGCTGGCGGTAGCGGAAGGCGCGGCAGAACCTCATCGCAGCGACACCCTAGATGAAGTGTTGAACGCGCCAGATCGGGCAGAACTGCTGCACTGGTTGCGCCACCAGCGCCTGCTCCACGCCGAAAACACACACGTCCTCGTCCATGCCGGGCTGCTGCCACAATGGAGCGTGGCGCAAGCCGCCGCCCTTGCTAGTGAAGTAGAAACCGCCTTGCGCGGTGACGACTATGCCGTATTCCTCTCGTGCATGTACGGCAACACCCCGCACGGCTGGGATGACGGCCTCACCGGCTATAAACGCCTGCGCGTCATCACCAACGCCTTCACCCGCATGCGCATCTGCACCCCGCAAGGCGAAATGGAATTCAAGTTCAAGGGCGAGGAAAAATACATCCCGCAAGGCTACTTGGCCTGGTTCGAGGTGCCGGGCCGCGCCAGCGCCGATGCGACCATGGTATGCGGGCACTGGTCTGCATTGGGCCTGAAAGTGGAACAGCACATCATCGCGCTGGATACCGGTTGCCTGTGGGGCGGGCCGCTAACCGCGATCCGGCTGGAAGACCGCAAGCTGTTCCAGGTGACCTGCAAGAACCCGGTGGCGAAGGATTGGTGAGGCAGGATAAGGTGCTCGTCCTTGGAATGATTAGCGCCGATTTTCAAGGAGATGTCGCCGTGCTTGCATTTAAACAGAGTTGCAAAATCAAACGGATGGAATCACCGTTCCAGCTTGTACGGCGAACCGCTCAAGAATATCAGGCAATTTTGCCGCCCATTTTCGTTAGACGGCTGCGGTAATAGCGCTGAAGCAGATCATGATCTTAGACTTCGATCTGGATTTTCTCAGGGGAGCAGCAGCTTTGGTTGATGCGGGTCTCGAACGTCTGAATGGAAAGGCCGATGCGAGCCCGGATCCAGATGCGTTTGGTGTTTTCGATGAGATGGAGTACATCACCGGGTTTGGCTTCGTCGCCTGCCAAACATACGCTACGGCAATAGTGAGTCGGAGCAAGTTAAAGGGCAAGAAGCATGAAGCGCTGGCGCTTGGCCCAAAACATAGGACTGGCCGGACCATGATTCAACTGATAAATGCTGCCGCCAATCACTGGAAGCACAGCTCAGAATGGATTTTCGATACACCCACAACTCAAGCCAAGCAAACGCTCGAAGTAATTTCAAGTCTCGGCGTTGATACCAGTGGTTCATATCCAATAGGAAACATGTTGTACGAGATACTTACCCCACATCCAGCTCGGTTCGCAAATCTCATCCCATTCCTGACACAGTGGCGAGATATACTTCCGAAATGAAATCGCCGTCCAACCTTACGCTCAAGCGGGACTGCGCAAAAGCGCGCAGCCACTTAGCTCCACGTTAGAAGGCATGGACTACTCACTCTCGAAAATTGACGCCGCAGTGGATCAGATCGACTGGTCAATCTGTCTTCTACGACGAGTTCGCTGTGCAATTCTTTGATGAAGAGAATTCCGTGTCAGAAAACAGATTTCTGATGCTTGGTTTCAGTGATGAAGCTCGCCTCCTGATTGTCTGTCATTGCGAACGCGACCAAGGCAATATTATTCGGATCATCTCGGCAAGAAAAGCCACGAAAAACGAGAGTGACTATTATCGAGGAGCCAGACCATGAAAACTGAATACGATCTGTCAAAAATGAAATCCCGCAAAAATCCTTATGCCGCCAAGCTCAAAAAATCTGTCACGATGCGGTTAAGCGAAGATGTTATTAGCTATTTCAAACAAATGGCTGACGAAAAAGGTGTCCCGTATCAGAGTCTGATAAACCTTTATCTGCGCGATTGTGTATCAAGCCATAGAAAAATTGATATTTCTTGGCAAACAACCGCCCTAACGAGTAAGGTTAGATTGTGATCGCGAAGCGAGCCACAATCTGAACCGTTAGTTGGACGAGCCCGGTCTCGATGCGAGTTTTCTTATGGAAATATCTTTTTGGCCTGCACGGTTTTCCGGGGGCTACTTTCCTTCATCCGCCCCCGATCCAACCTTCATCATTGCCATTGCAGCAACGACCGACTCAGAAGCTGGCAAGCTCGACTTCCTGATTGACGAAGCACTTGCCGAACATCGTGCCGGAAAAACAAGACCTCTGTGAAGCATTCGACTGCCAGCCGATTCTGGAAATGCTATGACGCACTTCCCGAGGATGTCCGCACACTAGCCGACAAAAATTACGAATTACTCAAAAGCAATCCACGACACCCATCACTACATTTCAAGAAGGTAGGAAAAGTGTGGTCTGCCCGAGTCGGCATTCATCACCGTACTATTGCAATTGAAGTTGAGGGTGGGTTTCTATGGGTGTGGATTGGATTGCATTCAGAGTACGACAAACTCATTGCCTAACGAGTAAGGTTAGATTGTGATCGCGAAGCGAACCACAATCTGAATCGTTTGTTGGACGAACCCGGTCTCTATGCGAGTTTTCTTATGGAAATATCTTTTGGATATGCACTGTTTTCCGGGGGGCCTGTTTTCCGTCATTCGCCCCGATCCAGCCTTCATCGTTGCCATTGCAGCAACGCCCCCAATGCTCATGGTTTTTCGCTTTTGAGTAAGGCCCAATCCAGCCCTTGCATCCAAGCCCAGGCGAAACCGATCGTCCTGTCCGGGAACAGCAAGACCGCCACCGCGCAAATGACAGCAGGGCACCTTTAAAGATTCAGAGTTCGCCCAAATGCCCCACAAGGGGACGCCGATCCGCTACGGGCAAAAGCAGCCCGTGCGGAATCGTCAGCAAGGCGCGAGAAAATTTTCGCAGCGCCGCATATGAGTGATATGTAAGCAAGAAATTTTTTGAGCAACGCAGCAGTTGGGATGAAATCTGGATTTTTAGAGATGCCCATCAACCTGACAGCGCTTCCGCGCTCAACATGATGATCTCGATTTCCTCGATAATTTCTTCCTGGCGCAGCGCGTTGTAGCGCAGCCGCAGTTTGGCTTGGTCTTTTTCCAGGCGGCGGATGGCGTTGTCCATGTGCTCCAGCCGCTTGCGGTTTTCCGCCATCAGCGAAGCGTAAAACACTTCGTGCAGCGCGGCGTAAAAATACTGGTCGGTAAGCTGGGACAGGAACCGCGCCGGTTCAAGATTGAGCAAAGGCGCATGGGAATGAACGGTTTTTCCGGTCGGCGCTGCGAGCGGCAGCAGTTGGCGCGTTCGCGGCTCGCCGCTTTCGTCGTCGTGGTATAGCGCGCTCATGCGCCATGCCGCTTCCGGGCGCTGCTGCAATTCGCCCAACACTTTGGCCAACCGCACCAGGGTCGCCTGCACTTCCTCGG
>FZPX01000287.1_pt1 | contig 10574 bp, 13 predicted proteins | sample 1534791 | NCBI WGS metagenome assembly FZPX01 (sample SAMEA104161951, study PRJEB21768) | metagenome | biome: subterrestrial habitat; feature: phreatic zone; material: underground water | place: France | collected 2016-06-01 | depth 60 m | reverse complement strand
GGTTATTGCAAGCAACTTTAGCTTTAGTTTGCTAATTACATGCCTACAATAAAATTAAAAAACCTCAAGAAACAGGGCCAAGCTCAATTGAATCAATGCATTGATGAAAATTGACTGGTGGAAGATCCGCCTGACTGCATTGATGGCACAAACGGTCGCCCCGCACGAGATTATTCTGCTGGATAACGCGAGCACTGATGGCTCGCTCGAAATCGTGCGGCGGTTTCCTGCGGTGCGTCTGTTGGCCCAGGATCAAAACACCGGTTTTGCGCGGGGGAACAATCTGGCGATCAATGCCGTTTCCACAGACCCGGAGTGAGTCGCCCTGCTCAACCCCGATGCCTTTCCCGATCCGCGCTGGCTTGAGAGATATTGTCGTCGGCACAGCGTAATCCAGAATTTCATGTTTTCGGCAGCAAGCTGGTCAATGCATCCGACCCTATGCTGCTGGATGGCGAAGGCGATGCCTACCACGTGAGCGGTCTGGTGTGGCGCATGGGGCATGGCGCTCCCGTGCCGGCTGTCGCCGAGAATGAGCGAGAAGTGTTTTCTCCCTGCGCCGCTGCCGCGCTGTATCGCCGCAGCGCTCTGCTTGAGGCGGGCGGGTTCGACGAAGATTATTTCTGTTACGTGGAAGATGTCGATCTCGGTTTCCGGCTGAGGTTGGCCGGGCATCGCTGCCTCTATGTGCCGTTGTCCGTGGCGCATCATGTCGGCTCGGGCACGACCGGCGGGCGGCATAGCGATTTTGCCATATATCACGGGCACCGCAATCTGGTATGGACTTTTGTGAAGGATATGCCGGGATTATTGTTCTGGCTGTTGCTGCCGTTGCATGTGTTGCTGAATTTGGTAAGCGTCATCTGGTTTGTTTTGCGTGGTCGCGGAGGCGTGATCCTGCGTGCCAAACGGGATGCCGTGTTGGGCTTGCCGAAGATGTGGCGCAAACGACAGCAGATTCAAAAAATGCGGCTTGCTTCAATCGGCGATATCTGGCGGGTGCTGGATAAGCGCTTGCTGCCGATAAGAAGAAAAACATGAGCCACACGATTTCCAACATCGTCGTCAATTACAACGCCGGCCCGCTGTTGCGCGATTGCGTCGATTCCTTGCATGCGTGTCCCCGCGAAGGGATTTTCGAAGCGTGGTCTGCTTGACGCACACACTCTGTTGGTATATCTTTTTGCTATCTTCCACCGGAGAGCCAACATGGAAACAGCCAAAGTGTTTTGGTCAGGCCGATCCCAGGCAGTTCGTTTGCCCAAGGAATATCGGTTTGAGAGCAACGAAGTGCGAATCCGCCGACACGGCGCGGCCGTCATTCTCGAACCCGTCCCCACCAATTGGGCTTGGCTGGACTCGCTCACGGATCCGGTTGATGCTGACTTCCAGCAGGGGGCCACCGAACAGCCGGAGCCGCAAGAGCGGCCGGAACTTGGCCGATTGTTCCGCTGATGCGCTTCCTGCTTGATTCCAACGCTGTAATTGCCTTGCTCAACGATCCGGCTGGCCATGTTTCGCGCCGCGTCAGGCAATATCAGCCGGCCGACATTGGCATGTCGGCCATCGTCATGCACGAGCTCTATTTCGGCGCGTTCAAGAGCCAGCGGCGTGACCGGAATCTGGCCATCGTGGATGGGCTACGCATCGAGGTCATTCCCTTCGATCAGGAGGATGCACGGCACGCGGGGGAGATACGCGCCTTACTTGCCGCGCAAGGCACGCCGATTGGTGCCTATGATGTCCTGATTGCCGGTCAGGCGCGCGCGCGTGCCTTAACCATGGTGACGCGCAATCTGCGCGAGTTTCAGCGCGTGGAGGGTCTCCGATCTGAAAACTGGGAGGCTGACATATGACTCGCGCTGTCGGCCATCGCTGCCGATAAGCGCTTGTTGCCAAGAAGAAAAACATGAGCCGAGCGATTTCCACCATCATTGTCAATTACAACGCTGGCCCGCTGTTGCGTGGCTTGCCTCGGCAGGAGAATATCCTTTGGTGTTCTTCAATCCCAAGACATCGAGACCGCCAGTGTCGATCTATAGTGGACCCCTCCGTCAAGACAATAATGCATCGAGTTTAAGAGGGTAACCTTCTTCATGCAGCGGAACGGCGCTGCCCCGGTTTTCGGTTCCTTTTTTTGTTTCTATTTCTGGGCGAGATTTTTCTTTCTCACTGTATTTGTCCACAATCCTTGCGCCGCCGCCACTTGCTGTACGGTATACCTGATCCGGTGTTTCGTAGCCCAGTGATTGGTGCGGTCTTTCCGTGTTGTAAAGCACGAAGTATTCTGTCAGCCCTATCAGCAATTCAGACATCGTGGCGTAGCATTTTAAATACACGTCTTCGTGTTTGACGCTGCGCCATAACCAGCCACTTGGTTGGTGTTTTTTACCAACCTAGTGGAATGGCTAGTAGTTTCATCAGAGCCGTTCCACAAAAATGTTATCCAGTGCCCGGTCGCGCCCGTCCATGCTGATGGCGATGCCGTGCGCCTTGAGCGCCCCGGTAAACGCTTCGCCGGTGAACTGGCAGCCCTGATCGGTGTTGAATATCTCCGGCGCCCCATATGCCTGCAATGCCTGTTCCAGGCAGTCCACACAGAAACCGCTATCCAGCGTATTCGATAACCGCCACGACAGCACTTTACGCGAGCACCAATCAATCACCGCCACCAGGTAAACGAACCCGCGCGCCAGGCGGATGTACGTGATGTCCGCGCCCCATACCTGATTGGGGCGGGTCACATTCACGCCTCTGAGCAGGTACGGATAAACCTTGTGCTGCGGGTGTGGGCGGCTGGTATCGGGTATCGGGTCCCGGCGCCATGCCGGCAAGCCCCAGTATGCCCATCAGCCTCCGCACACGCTTGCGGTCGATCTTATGCCCCAAGCCACGCAGGTAAATCTTGATCTTGCGGCTGCCGTAAAACGGGTGCCGCGTGTATTCGGCGTCGATCGGCGCCAGCAACGTCAATTCCTGCCCGCCCGGTTTTGCTGCCCTGTGCGGCGCATAAACCGTAGAGCGGTTGACTCCCGCCAGTTCGCATTGCCGGGCCAGCGCCAGCGATCCGACGGTGCCGACCCATTGCTTGCGCTCTTCTACTGGCTGATCCCAGACTTTTTTTTAGCCAGTCCAGCTCCATCTTCAGCCGCCCGATCTCGGAATACAGGCGCTCGGGGCTGGCAGACGGGTCGGCAGGCTTCGGGCCGCGCTTGGCATCAAACAGGCCCGATGCCCGAGCTTGCAGCTCCTTCTTCCACATGCCGACTTGCGTCGGATGCACCCCAAACTCCTGGCCAATTTCGTTCACCGTCTTGATGCCATGGATCGCTTCAAGTGCTACCTTGGCCTTGAACTCGCCACTAAAATTCTTGCGCTTTGTTTCACTCATCACCTGCTCCTCAATTGCAGCAGGTTACCACCTTGATTTATTGTCTGAAAATCGGGGTCCACTATACTCTTGGCTACGTGCTTTATATGCTTGGAATGAATAAACTTGATACCTTTATTAATTTACAGCGCCTTAAGCGCCAACGGAATGTCAAACAACTTGCAAGGCATCTCGGAACTGACGCACAAAAAGCTTCAATTGCCTTGCCTAATAAAAACTTGACAAGTATAGGAATATTTTATAAACTGTCATATATGACATATTCGCTACACAAAACACAGGATGCAATTTTAGATAAAGTATTTTCAAACCTTGTCCAAATCGGTATTCCAAACTGCATCTTGGCAGGCGGAACTGCGTTGGCGAGGTATTACCTGCACCATCGAGTGTCTTATGATCTCGATTTTTTTGTGGGGGGAAATCTCTCCCCAGAAAAACTATCGATAGCGCTGGGCCGCATTGGAATCAACCTAGGTGATGTGCAGTTCGAGTCTGGCGGCGTTTTCGCGCATCAATTGCATGGATATGCAAACCTTGATGAATCCACCGTCAAGATCTCGTTTGTTGAAGACGTGTACGAAGGCATGTGGCCGAAGAAGCAATTCGGCAATGTGATTACCGAAGAAATCGGCGGTTTATATCACAGGAAACTGCGCACCATATCAGGTAGCGGTTATGGTAAGGGTACGAAAGGTGCTCGCCAAACCGCGAGAGACTTGTTCGATGCCTATGTGCTCAGCAGTCAGGTGCAACCCATACACAGCTTTCTAAGTGAGTCGAATCAGCATGGCGCCAATTATCCGCAGGATGCATTCTGCGCCAATATCCTGAGCATGCCGTGGTTTGATCTGATGGGTGAGTTTGAAGGGCTTGAATTACTGTCACCCTACCTTGGGCTGACCTTGATTGGAGATATCAAACCCTTGCTGGTGAATGAGGCGATGACGATTCAAAAACTAAATGAAATTGATGATGAAAATCACGCATAGCCAAATTGAAGCATGGGAACGCGCCAAACGCATGGCCTTCTGGGACCAAGGTAAGTTGGACTATGCCAAATGGTTGCCGGCATTCAAATCCGGCAATACCAATGTCCTTCGGCAAAGCATCAACTACATGCGAGCGACCGATTTAATCAATCTGGTCGGCAAGCGTCAGTTCATCAAGGCATGGCCGTTGTTGCGGGGCGCCGATGAGCTTAATGAAAACAAAAAAGCCATTTTGGATGCTGCTTGGGGATTTTATGTGGCGGGCGATGTTTCATTCCCTGTCTCCGCTTCTGTGACGCGCTTTCACCCGAAAAAGCTCGGGACATTACGCGTCTTGGCAAAATCGAGCGGCCACGAATCCATTTATCAAATCGCCAAAATGACGGGCCGTGATTATCGTCGTGTGTACGACGACATCATGGGTTTTGTGGCGGATGGAATAGCCGTTGTTGCCACCGAGATTAGAAACGGACGCATGTCTAAAATAGCGCGCCTGCACGGGCTGCATATTGCTTAAGGAAAGGCGTGTATTTTCAGCGTAGGAGCCCGATTCATCGCTAATCAGGAGATGGTCATGCAAAGCGTCAATATGTTGCAAGCTAAATCCACGCTCTCCAAGCTGGTGGAAGCCATCGAAAGCGGCAGCGAAGAAGAAGTTATCATCGCACGCAATGGTCGCCCGGTAGCCAAGCTGGTTCCGGTGGAAGACGTCGTGCTAGGGCATCGCATCGGTGTAGCTAAAGGTCGCTTCATTGCCCCGGCAAACATTCAAGTCTCAAGTATGACGATCAGTGAATCTGTTTTTCCCATACTTTCCTGAGCTGCATCAACGGGTAGGAATCTTTGGAAGTTTCACGGCGGCGGCAGTGGTAAAATTCCGGCTGAAACCCTCAGCCTGCCGCCATGCCACAACCCGCTTTCATCCATCTGCGCCTGCACAGCGAATATTCTATTGCTGATGGCATAGTACGTATTCCAGAGGCAGTGGCCGCCGCAAAGCAGGATTCCATGCCATCGTTGGCGCTTACCGACCTCAACAATGTGTTCGGGCTGGTAAAGTTTTATCAGGATGCTCGCAGCAACGGCATCAAGCCTATCATCGGTTGCGATGTATTTGTCAGCAACGAGGCCGAGCGCGAAAAACCGTTTCGTTTACTGCTGCTTTGCCAATCCAACGCGGGGTATCTGCGCCTGTGCGACTTGCTTACGCGTGCCTATCGGGAAAACCAGTATCGCGGTCGCCCGGAAATTCGCAAACAATGGCTGCGCGAGGGTAACGGCGCAGCCGTTGGGCTTTCTGTTGCACCTCCCTTGCGGGGGATGGGTAATGGAACTGACGGTTTGATTGCATTGTCCGGTGCTCACCTGGGTGAGGTAGGCGTGACACTGCTGAACGGCAATCAGGCGACGGCATATCAACTCGCTATGGAATGGGCGGCGCTGTTCCCTGGCCGATTTTATCTGGAAGTGCAGCGCACCGGTTTTGCGCGCGAAGAAACTCACCTGCGCGAAACAGTCCGGCTTGCGGCGGAACTCGGATTGCCGGTGGTTGCCACACACCCGGTGCAATTTATCAGTGTGGACGATTACAAGGCGCACGAAACACGCGTGTGCATTGCCGAGGGTTATGTGCTGAACGACAAGCGGCGTGTGCGTCAATTTACCGCGCAGCAGTATTTCAAAACTCAGGCAGAAATGGCGGCTTTGTTTGCCGAATTGCCTGAAGCGTTGCAAAACAGTGTAGAAATCGCAAAGCGCTGCAACCTTACCTTGAAATTGGGCAAGCCCCATTTACCGGATTTCCCCACGCCACACGGCGAGAGCCTGGATAATTTTCTGCACGCCGAATCCGAGCTCGGCCTGCAGCAGCGCATGATGCAGTTGTTTCCGGATGATGCTGTGCGCGCAGCGAAGATGCCTGAATATTCCGGGCGCCTGACTTTCGAGATTGCGACCATCATCAAAATGGGGTACCCAGGGTATTTTCTGATCGTGGCTGATTTTATCCGCTGGGCAAAACTGAATGGTGTGCCAGTCGGTCCGGGGCGTGGTTCGGGTGCGGGCTCGCTGGTGGCATACAGCCTCGGCATTACCGACATAGACCCGTTGCGTTATGCGCTGCTGTTCGAGCGCTTCCTCAATCCAGAGCGGGTGTCTATGCCTGACTTTGACGTGGATTTTTGTCAGGACGGGCGTGAGCGAGTGATTGAATACGTCAAACTGAAATACGGCGCGCAAAGCGTATCGCAGATTGCCACCTTCGGTACCATGGCGTCCAAGGCGGTGATCCGCGATGTCGGGCGCGTGCTGGATTTTCCGTATGGCCTGTGCGACCGCCTGTCCAAGCTGGTGCCACTGGATGGCGTGAAGCCGGTGTCACTGAAAAAAGCGCGCGAACTGGAGCCGGAATTCAATGCCATCATCAACAGCGAAGAAGGTGTGGAAGAGTTGCTGGAACTCGGCGAACGGCTGGAGGATTTGACGCGCAATGTCGGCATGCATGCCGGAGGTGTGCTGATTGCGCCGGGCAAGCTTACCGACTTCTGCCCGTTGTATTGCGCCGAAGGAAGCGACAGCGTGGTGAGCCAGTTTGACAAGGATGACGTGGAGCTTGCCGGCTTGGTGAAATTCGACTTTTTGGGACTGCGCACATTGACCATCCTGGATTGGGCGATGCGCCATATCGCACGCATGCATGGCGGCGTTGCTCATTTTAAGCTGGAAGAAATTCCGCTTGAAGACAAACCCACTTACGATTTATTGAAGGCTTACAACACCACGGCGGTGTTTCAATTGGAATCACGCGGCATGAAAGACCTCATTCGCCGTCTGCAACCGGATACCTTCGAAGACATCGTGGCGCTGGTCGCGTTGTACCGTCCGGGCCCGCTTGAATCGGGCATGGTGGAGGACTTCATCAACCGCAAGCACGGGCGCGCCAAGGCGGACTATTTTCACCCAGAGCTGGAAACTGTGTTGACGCCAACATATGGCGTGATTGTTTATCAGGAACAGGTGATGCAGATCGCGCAGGTCATCGGCGGCTATTCCCTGGGTGCCGCAGATTTGCTGCGTCGCGCAATGGGTAAGAAGAAGGCCGAAGAGATGGCCGAGCAGCGCGGCATTTTCGTGGGCGGCGCAGTCAATCGCGGCATAAACGAAAAGCTGGCGACGCTCCTGTTCGATCTGATGGAAAAGTTCGCCGGCTACGGCTTCAACAAGTCACACTCAGCCGCTTATGCGCTGGTGTCCTACCAGACTCTCTATCTCAAGGCACACTACCCGGCGGCATTCATGGCGGCCACGTTGTCGTCAGATATGGATAACACCGACAAGGTGCATATCTTCTATCTCGACACGCTGGCGCAGGGGGTAACAATTCTGCCACCGGATATTAATTCGTCTGAATACCGTTTCAAGCCGACGGGCGAGAAGACCATCGCATACGGCCTCGGTGCAATCAAAGGCACGGGTGAGGCGGCCATCATCAATATCGTCAAGGCACGCGAGGAAAGGCCGTTTCGCGACCTGTTCGATTTCTGCCGTCGCGTGGACAAGCGCGTGGTGAACCGACGCGCCATCGAAGGGCTGATTCGCGGTGGGGCGTTTGATTCGATATCAAACCATCGCTATCAACTACTGGCTTCGGTTGACGCCGCGCTGGGCAGCGCCGAACAGCTGGCGCGCGCAGCCAACCAAGACAGTTTGTTCGGTGACGACCAAAACGTGGCTTTGCCAGAGCAACTTTCCAGCGTATTGCGCTGGTCAATACGCGAACAATTGCAGAACGAGAAACTCAGTTTGGGTTTTTATCTCAGCGGCCATCCCTATCAGGAGTATGCCAGCGAATTGGCAAATTTTATCAAGGCGCGCCTGTCCGACATTACCCCCAACCTGCTGCCGCAACAGAATAGCAGTGGTCGCCGCACCAGTATTGCGGTGGTGTTGGCTGGCATCGTGTCCGGCGTGCGCATCCAGCAGACAAGGCGCGGGCGCATGGGAGTGGTGACGCTTGACGATGGCAGCGCGCAAGTGGAGATGACCGTGTTCAACGAAGTATTCGAAGCCAGTCGCCCTTGGATACGCGAGGATGAATTGCTGGTGGTGCGTGGCAAGGCCAGCCTGGATGAATATTCCGGCAACATGCGCATCAGCGGAGAAGAGTTGTTCGACTTTGCCTCGGCGCGTTCCACTTTCGCCAAACAAATGGAGTTAACTATTTCAGCGGATATGCACATCAGTGTGGCACGGTTGAAGGAAATTCTCACGCCATACCGTGATGGGAAATGCTCGGTAGTGATGCACTACCACAATGTTTCGGGCAGCGCCCAACTGAAGATGGGTTCTGAGTGGTGCGTCACGCTGCACAATGATTTGATAGATGGGTTGCGCAAACTGCTGGGTGAGAGAAACGTGAACATCTGTTATATGGCTAATTGATTGCCCATCATAAAGTTTTAGCCACCGGCTTTAGCCGGCCAGTTTTGGCCTTGTTGATTCAGCGAGACTGGAACAGAACGCAGCACGCTCCTTCTTGCTGGATCTGCGTATTTAGCCTGGGGGCATAAAGAGCTTCAGGCCATTGTGCCAGATTGCGCTACCCCGCCTGTTTTAGTGTGTGATAGTTAAGAGCCACTTTTAGGTTGTTGTATCGTCGACAATGCCATATTGCTTCAAACGCTTCCACAAAGTGGTGCGCGACATGCCAAGTTTTTCCGCAGCGGTGCTTTTGTTGCCGCCTGCTTCGGCGAGCGCCGCGAGAATAAGCTCTTTTTCCCCCGCCACTGCCGAGCCGCGATAATAACGTGTAAGTAAAGTATCACCCTTGCTTTCAAGAACATTGAAGGGGCGCACTATATCCCGCAATTCAGCAGGGAAATGGCGCGGCTGAATGGTTGTGCCTTCGGCATGTACCAGTGCATATTCCAGGGCATTGACCAATTCGCGCACGTTGCCCGGCCAGTCATAGCCGAGGAGCACATCCGTCGCTTGTGTGGACAGGGTGGCATCCTCACGCTTGTAGTGTCTTGTCAGGCCGGAAAGAATGGTGCTGGCAAGCAATGAAATATCTTCGCGGCGCTCGCGCAAAGAAGGCACACGCAATGGCAGCACACGAAGCCGATAATACAAATCGGACCGGAATTCGCCGTTCTTAATCATGGTTGGCAAATCACGGTGTGTGGCGGCGATGATTCGCACATTCACCTTGCGCGAATGATTCTCACCCAATCGCACCACTTCTTTTTCTTGCAACACCCGCAGCAGTTTTACCTGGGTGCCAAGAGGGACTTCACCGATTTCATCCAGTAGCAGCGTGCCACCATCTGCGGCTTCGAAGCGTCCGGGCCGGTCTGCCGTCGCGCCGGTAAATGCGCCCTTGCTGTGGCCGAACAGCTCGGCTTCGAGCAGGTTCTCCGGTAAAGCGGCGCAGTGCACCTGCAGGTAAGGTTTTTTGGCGCGGGCAGAGTTGTCGTGTATCGCTTGCGCCGCCAGCTCCTTGCCGGCCCCCGTCTCGCCGGTGACCAGCACATTGGCATCACTTGATGCTGCCAGCAGAATTTCGCGAAACAGTATCTGCATGCTATGGCTGTGTCCTACCAGATTACCCATACGCAATCGCTGCCCGGCTATCTCTTCCAGTTGCACTTCGCGGGTGCGGTTGCGTAATACAACCGCACAATGCGTCTGCGATTTGTCTGCAGGCAATGCTGTCGCCCACATATGCAAGGGAACCAGCATCCCGTCTGGGCGTGCCACCACAATATCTTGCACCAGTTTATTTTCTTTTGCGGTACCTGCCATCAACGAGCATTTACCGCTTTCTTCGCAAGTGTGCGCACAAGGGGTGGCGGGAAACAGACTGGGGCAGCTCTTGCCTACAACATCACCTTGCTTTTGACCTATCATTTGCATTGCAGCTTTATTAATCGCAACGACATTGCGCTGCTCATCCAAAAACAGCACGCCTTCTTCCAGCTTTTCCAGAACGACATTCAAATTTGTTAAAGAAATTGTGTTCATTATGTTTTTATAATGTTAAATGTGGACGCATTATGCCGTTAATAGTGAACACGTGCAATACCCTAATAAATAATATATCGTTACATATCAACACGGTAATACATGGCACGGCTTGTGCTAATACTCAATCAAGCGCCTGCTAATCAAACTACGCGATTTGCAGGTGAACCCCC
>FZPX01000400.1_pt1 | contig 10628 bp, 7 predicted proteins | sample 1534791 | NCBI WGS metagenome assembly FZPX01 (sample SAMEA104161951, study PRJEB21768) | metagenome | biome: subterrestrial habitat; feature: phreatic zone; material: underground water | place: France | collected 2016-06-01 | depth 60 m | reverse complement strand
TCTTCCGAATCGTATTCGCCGCGCTCTTTTGGATTGGCGAACGTCGCGCCTTCCAGCGTCTTTAGCTTCTCGGAGGCAGTACCCATCAGACGCTCGATATGCCCGCCATAATGAGGTGTCTTGACAGGCCTGAACTGAGGATCGATGTTGTATTCCAGGCATGCTTCCTTAAGCATGTTGCCACGGAACTCACGGGCATTATCCATGTGCAATATGCCCATCACACCCCAGCATGGCCACTCCACTTCAGGCAGCCCCATTTCCTCTGAAAGCCATTTTTCTTTTGGGAGTATGGAATGTGCGGTGCATAAGCCGGCCGACATCGCTGATGGCGCCTCAAGAGAAAGTTCCATGCCGGTGACCATGCGGCTATCGACATCAATACTGAGCGTCACGTAAGGTCGGCCTATTGATCGCCTTGTCACGTCATGCACGATCATCACAGGCAGGGGTGTGTGATCGATCTGCACCAATGCCAACGGCCAGTCAGCATTCGGCACCGTGCCTTCAATTGGATCAAAAATTTGACTCGCGGCGCGCTTGCCGTGACGTTTTTCAAACCTTTCACGCTCTGCTATGGCATTGATGCGCCTGTTTACCGTCTCCCAATGGGGTTTAGGCAAGCCGGCATTCTTACACAATGTCTGTATTTTTTCGGTTGTGCTGGCGACACTTGGCTTTTGATCGGTCAGGTGGTAGTTTTCAATCCTGTCCTTGATGATTGCCTCAACATGCTTATCCAAACGCCACTTGCCGGCTTTCCAGCCAGGTTTGTCCGACAACATTGAGGAAAGCAAACCGGTGTTTTTGTACGTTCGAACCCATCGGTAGATAGTTGCAATGCCATAGCCGGATTTCTTGGCAATTTCCTTCGCTGCTGCCGATCCCCATTTTTTTCTAGACAAAAGCGGTTCGATGATCTTCAATCGTTCACGGGATACTTGCCATTCCTCTTCTGGAATGCCGATCAAATCAATGTCTTTGTTTTCTGTTTTATCGCTCTGCTTTACCACCCATGGAGTCAGGTGCTTTATTTCCAATACTTCGGTATTTTTGCTGGCTATGCTCTGAGCCAACACCTGGGTCAGGCCGACAACTTTCAATATGATGTACTCTTGCCCGTTGTAATTGACCAGTTCGCCCTTCCTTATATTTAACAGCGCGGATGAAGATTTAGTCATGACTATCCCTTCATGGATAATGACAATTTTGTTTTCATGGTCAGTGGTTTTTGAAGGTTGGCCGTTATGCGTTTGGTGGCGACCAGTTGCCAGATGGCGGGAACTATATGTAATGTGCCATCCTCGGTTGGGCATAGTTTCTGCAATAAAGATTCGACTGTCACCGGCCCGCGCGCATTCTGCATATGGCTGATGACTTCCTGCAGCAATGCTGCGTCAGGTTCTGCACTATGGTATTCGCGCAGAAATTTGAGATTTGCCAGGTAAGGCGTACGGATGTCTTTCTCAGTAAAGATACGCCACTTCCAACCCAGATCATCGGCATAACGGGAACCCGCCTCGAATTTAGGCGCATATTTTTTCTTGTTTTTCTTCAGGTCATCGGTATGCTTTACTTCACCGAGCACTGTTTGCGGCGCCTCGCCGGAAGATGTCGGAAAATAGTGAATCAAAATATCTGGGACGTAAGGCTTGCGTTTTTTACCATTGACTTCGAGGGGAACTTTGACAGGCTGCTCTTCAAAACATTCGACGGTGTCGTCGAATTCAAGCAAAATCATCAGGTCTCGTTCGAGTAATGACTCGTATCCGAGCGATTTACCGTTCTTGGTGCTGGAAAAAGCACCAGTGACGCAGAGGTAATTCTTGGGGATTTTTCTGACAGGCATCGTTTGTATGATAGCATATTCAATCTACTATCATTAATTTACAGAAATATTGTATTTATTATCATCAAATAGACGTAATATTATCAACAATTAGTGTAATTATAGGCCAATTAATTGTGCTTTTTATCATTGATTCGCGTAGGGTAACACCGGTGGGATAATTGCCGCATGATTTCCACGCTACTTTCCGGCCTTAATCCAGAACAAATTCAAGCCATCACCCTGCCCGAACAATCTGCGCTGATTCTCGCCGGGGCGGGCAGCGGCAAGACGCGCGTGCTCACCACGCGTATCGCATGGCTGATCAGCACCGGACAAGTCAGCCCGCAAAACATTCTGGCGGTGACGTTCACCAACAAGGCGGCGAAGGAAATGCTGGCGCGTCTGTCCGCGATGCTGCCGATCAATACGCGCGGTTTATGGATCGGCACTTTTCACGGGCTGTGTAACCGCATGTTGCGCGCGCATCACCGCGAGGCGAATCTGCCGCAGACCTTTCAGATTCTGGATAGTGGCGACCAGCTTTCCGCAATCAAGCGGTTGATGAAGGCGATGAATGTGGATGATGAAAAATATCCGCCGCGCGAGATGCAGTTTTTTATCAGCGGCAATAAGGAAGAGGGCTTGCGCGCATCCGGGGTGGAGGCCTTCGATCCGTACACGCGGCGCAAAGTGGAAATCTTTGCCGAATATGATGCGCAGTGCCAGCGCGAGGGCGTGGTGGATTTTTCCGAGTTGCTGTTGCGCTGCTATGAATTATTATCACGCAACCAGCAATTGCGCGAGCATTACCAGGAACGCTTCCGCCACATCCTGGTGGATGAGTTCCAGGACACCAACAAGCTGCAATACCAGTGGCTGAAGCTGCTGGCAGGAAAAGAAGGGGGGCGCAGGCCCTCACCTCAATCCTCTCCCGGAGGGAGAGGAGGCGAACGTGAAAGTCAGTCTTCAATTTTTGCGGTGGGTGACGACGACCAGTCCATCTATGCTTTTCGTGGCGCAGATGTGGGCAACATGCAGCAACTGACGCGCGACTTTCATGTGCAGAACGTCATCAAGCTGGAACAGAACTATCGCTCGCACGGCAATATCCTCGATGCCGCCAATGCGTTGATCCAGCATAACCGCAGCCGCCTCGGCAAAAACTTGTGGACGGCGGAACACAAGGGCGAAGCGTTGCGTGTGTACGAAGCGCCGACCGATGCGGAAGAAGCCAGGTTCATCGTCGAGGAAGTACGCCAACTCAACCGCGAAGGCGTGCGCCTGTCCGAAATGGCCGTGCTGTACCGCTCCAACGCGCAGTCGCGGGTGCTGGAGCACGCGCTGGTGTCTGCCGGAGTGTCATACCGCGTATATGGCGGCCTGCGCTTTTTCGAGCGGCAGGAAATCAAGCATGCGCTGGCCTATCTGCGCCTGATACAAAACACCGATGACGACAACGCGCTGTTGCGCATCATCAATTTTCCGACGCGCGGCATCGGTGCGCGTAGTGTCGAGCAGTTGCAGGAAGCCGCGAAGATGAACAACACCACACTGTGGGATGCTGCGGCACGCGCGGGCGGCAAGGTGTCGGCGTTCACCGGACTGATCGAATCACTACGTAGCGCGACGCGTGAATTGCCGCTCCCAGAAATCATGGATCATGTGCTGCAACACAGCGGCCTGGTCGCGCATTTCCAGAATGAAACGGGTGTAAAAAAACGCGAAGCAGAAGAGCGGCTGGAGAACCTCAACGAATTGATTAACGCCGCGACGCTGTTCGTGCATGAGAACGAGGATGACAGCCTCACCGCGTTTCTCACCCATGCTGCGCTGGAGGCGGGCGAGCATCAGGCCGGGGACAGCGACGATGCGCTGCACCTGATGACGGTGCACGCGGCCAAGGGGCTGGAATTTCACACCGTGTTCATCACCGGGCTGGAGGAAGGGCTGTTCCCGCACCAGAACAGCAAGATGACCGACGCCGGGCTGGATGAAGAGCGCCGCCTGATGTATGTCGCCATCACGCGCGCGCGGCGCAGGCTGTACCTTACCTTCGCGCAGAGCCGCATGTTACACGGGCAGGTTAACTCCAGCCGGATGTCCAGCTTTCTGCGCGAACTGCCGGACGAGTTGCTGCACTGGATCACGCCGCGTATTGCGGTGCGCAATCCGTTTACTGCATCGTTTACGCCGCAGCGCGATGCGCCGGTAGCCGCGCCCGTGCCGCGTCCCGCCGGCAGTTCCGGCTGGCGCATCGGCCAAGCGGTACTTCATACCAAATTTGGCGAAGGGGTGATCGTGAACCTCGAAGGCGGTGGCGCGGATGCGCGCGTGCAGGTGAATTTCAGGAAGGCGGGAACGAAGTGGCTGGCGCTGGAGTACGCGAAGCTGACGGTGCTTTGATAACCTGGCCGTCATTCCCGCGCAGGCGGAAATCCAGCGGGGTTTAAACCAAAAGCATTTTTGAGCAACTGGATTCCCGCCTGCGCGCATATGCGCTAACTTATCTTGTTCCTCCCCCTTCAAGGGGAGGGAGAAATACTCTGGCGCACTTAAGTTAGCGCTTATGCGCCTGCGCGGGAATGACGGGTGAAAATTCAGAAATGCGCCTGGTCGTCGCGCGTTACCACTTCGCCTTCGACTGCGGGGGCTGGTTGTTCCTGTGTCGGGAACAAGTCGCGATAGATTGCATACATCGAAGTAATGACTATCGGCAGCAAAACCAGCCAGCCCAGCATCATCGGCAGGGTGGCCAGGACTGCAAACGGCAACAGCAACACCGCATATACCGTCAACGGAATCACGTTGCGTAAAAAAGCCCGCAGGCTGGTTTTCAGCGCGGGAATGGGTGGCATTTTGTTGAATATCACCAGCATGGGTGCGAACTGCATCGCCATCATCAACAAACTGAACAGCGTCATGCCCAGCAGCAGCGCAAGCCCGGCACCCGAGACGGCTTGCATCAATATTACAGGGTCGTCCGGCTGCTTGCCGCTCATCAGAATGCTCACCAGTGTCGCGCCGCCAGTGAGCATCATCACGCCGAGTATCAGCAATTGGCCAACCAGATTGACGCCGCCTAGCGTAACAAGTTGCTGCGCGTGTTGCTGAAACCCGGCGAACAAGTGCGCCAGTTCCAGCTCTTCACCCCGCGCCAGGGCGTGGCAGCCGAACATGAAACCGGCGAGCAGCACGGGAAACAATAGCGTGGCCAGCGGGTCACCGACCACAGGAATAATTGCGATGCCAAGCATCCCGAGTATGCCGATGGCTGTCAGCACCATCCATAACAACGGGTTTTTCCTGAACAGCCAGTAGCCGTTTTTGATCCACATCCAGCCGTGGGATGCATTTACTTTGCGAGCTTCCATGATGGCGCCTAAAAAAATTTAGTCTTTCCGGAGGGTGGGTTACGGCTTCGCCTAACCCGCCCTATTTATAACCAGAATGCATTGCCATCCGCTGCAATGTGCTGTTGCAGGATACGGCGAAATTGATCCGGATCGTGTGCGTGTATCAGCTCGCCGTCGCGCGGCAGGTGCAGGTCATGCAGGCGCGATAGCCAGAAACGCAGTGCGGCCAAGCGCAAGGCGATTGTCCAGGCCGAATGTTCTTCCGGCTGAAACGGGCGCACCGCATGGTAGGCACGTAGCATAGCCTGGGTGAGCGCTTCATCCAGCACACCATCCGCGCCCATGCTCCAGTCATTCACCGTGATGGCCACGTCATACAGCAGGCTGTCGTTACAGGCGAAATAGAAATCGATCAGCCCGCCGATGTGTATGCCGTCGAGCAGTACATTGTCGCGGAACAGGTCGGCGTGGATCACGCCCTGCGGCAGCGCGGCCAGCGTGTGTTTTGCATGGAAAGCGACTTCGCTGTCCAGCAGCGCCGTGTCTTGTGGCGATAGAAAAGCTCTAACCTGTTGCGCGGTGCGCGCGCGCCACGCGGCTGCGCGCGCGTTAGGCATGGTTTCAGTGAAACTCTGCGCCGCGCAATGCAATTGACCCAGCACCGCACCCACGGAGGCGCAGTGCGCCGCATCTACTTGGATCAGGGATTTTCCAGGCAGGCGGCTGACGATGCAGGCAGGCCTGCCATTCAGCTCACCGAGGAAACGGTTATGCCGATCTGCCACCGGGCTGGGGCAAGGAATACCGTGCCGCGCGAGGTGGGACATCAGATTAAGGTAAAACGGCAGTTCGCTGGAAGTGAGCTTCTCGAACAGCGTCAACACAAAATGGCCGTTGCTGGTAGTGACAAAATAGTTGGTGTTTTCAATTCCCGAGGCAATGCCTTGCAATTTGAGCAAACTACCGAGCGAATAGTCAGCCAGCCACGCTGTGAGTTCTGTTTCGGTGACGCGGGTAAAAACGGACATTACCTGGGGATTCGCATTCAGAACTGATGGATGATCCAGCGCGGGGGACGCACGCCGGAGTCCAGGCTTTCCTGGCGCGAGAATTTGCCATCGCCAAGATCATCCACCAAAAAATAGGGTTTACCGATTTTTGGGGTAATTTTGATCATGTAGAGCCTGCCACCGGCGCGGTATTCCTCCACGATCTGTTCGGTCTGTTTAACGATGGTTACCTGCGGCCCCTGGTCGGTATCCTGCGCGCTGGCATCAAACGGCGGCGGGGGCTGCAACGCTTGCAGGTCGGGCGGTTGCTGCGTCTCCGCGAAAGCTGCGACGCACAGGCCGCTCAGAAATAAAATGGTGATCAGGCGCATCGCACTTCCCGGTTTATTTTGCATGGGTACATTTTAGCCGATGTACAGCAGCTGGCGAAAAATTTTCTTGGCTTAATGTTGTAAGGCTGCTCTTGTAGATGCGAATTTATTCGCATGTGGCTTGTTGTTCGTGCGAATAAATTCGCACCTGCCATCCCATAACTGCTGTTTCCGGGATTACAAATAAAATTGCCGTTCGCGATCCGCTTCCGAAAGCTCGAATCCGCGCGTCTCATAATGTTTGAAGATAGCATGTACCACCGCTTCCGGATCATCGATCAGTTGAATCAAATCCATATCTTCGGGGTTGATCATGCCTTCGTCGAGCAGGGCTTGCCGGAACCAGTCCAGCATGCCGCGCCAATAATCGCTGCACACCAGGATGATGGGGATGCGCCGTGTTTTGCCGGTCTGCACCAGGGTGAGCGCTTCCATCAGCTCGTCCAGCGTGCCGAAGCCGCCGGGCATCACCACATAAGCCATGGCGAATTTCACGAACATCACCTTGCGCGCGAAAAAATGCTGGAAGGTCTGGCTGATGTTCTGGTACAGGTTGGTGTGCTGTTCGTGCGGCAACTGGATGTTCAGCCCCACGCTCGGCGACTTGCCGAAAAACGCGCCCTTGTTGGCCGCTTCCATGATGCCCGGCCCGCCGCCGGAGATGACCGAGAAACCGGCATCGGACAGCAGCCGCGCGATATGCTCGGCAAGCTGGTAATAGGGGTGATCGGGCGGGGTGCGCGCGCTGCCGAAAAAGCTGACGGCGGGCTGGATGGCGTTCAGCCGTTCGGTGGCGGATACGAATTCTGACATAATGCCGAACACGCGCCATGCCTCTTTCGAGTTCCACACTTCCGGCAATTGCGAGGAGGGTAGCTTGGACTGGTTGCTCATACTTGATGAACCCTTGCACGAAAAATGAGAACGAATGATGAGTTTCGCCAAAACGAACGAAGCGGGTTTTGCAAAAACACTATTGCTGGTTGACGGCTCATCTTACCTGTATCGCGCCTTCCATGCGCTGCCCGATTTACGCAGCCCGCAGGGCGAGCCGACCGGCGCGATTTACGGCGTGCTCGCCATGCTGCGCAAATTGCGCGCCGATTACCCGGCGGATTATAGCGCCTGCGTATTCGACGCAAAAGGCAAAACTTTTCGCGACGACTGGTATCCCGAATACAAGGCGCACCGCCCGGCCATGCCGGAAGACCTTGCCGCGCAGATCGCGCCGCTGCACCAGGCCATCGCCGCCTGCGGCTGGAACATCCTGATGATGGGCGGCGTGGAAGCCGACGACGTGATCGGCACGCTGGCGCAACAGGCCTCGCAGCAAGGTGTGCGCTGCATCATCTCCACCGGCGACAAGGATCTGACGCAACTGGTGAACGAGCATGTGCTGTGGGTGAACACCATGAGCGAGGAAAAGCTGGGCGAGGCGGGCGTGCTGGCCAAGTTCGGTGTGCCGCCGGAGCGCATCGTGGATTACCTGACGCTGGTGGGCGATACGGTGGATAACGTGCCGGGTGTGCCCAAGGTCGGCCCCAAGACCGCCGTCAAATGGCTGGCGCAATACGGCACGTTGGACAACCTGATCGCACACGCCGACGAGGTTTCCGGCGTGGTCGGCGAGAACCTGCGTGCCGCGCTGGATTGGCTTCCGCAAGGCCGCAGGCTGGTCACGGTGAAATGCGATGTCCCATTGCCCAAACATTACGATGAATTATCTGCCCCGCCGCAGAACACGGAGCAACTGCGCGAGTTACTGGTGAGGTTTGGGTTCAAGTCATGGCTGCGCGAACTCGCGCAAGGCTCCACCCTCTCCCCAGCCCTCTCCCCTCAAGGGAGAGGGGGCGAAATAGCGCGCACCTTTAATTCCCCTCTTCCCTCCGAGGGAGAAGGGTTGGGGAGAGGGGGTGGCGATCTATTTGCCTCCATAGGCCACTACGAAACCATCCTCACCGACTTCCAGCTCGATGCATGGCTGGGAAAAATCCTGCATGCCGATCTGGTGTGCGTAGACACCGAGACCACCGGGTTGGATGTGATGAATGCGCAACTGGTCGGCATCTCGTTTGCTGTTACCCAGCACCACGCCGCCTATCTGCCGTTGGCGCACCACTACCCCGGCGCGCCGGATCATCTGAATCGCGAACACGCGCTGCACAAGCTGAAGTCATGGCTGGAAAGCCAAAAACACAAGAAGCTCGGCCAGAACCTCAAATACGACCAGCACATCTTCGCCAATCACGGCATCACGCTTGCGGGCATCGCAGAAGACACGCTGCTGCAATCCTACGTGCTGGAAAGCCACAGGCCGCATGACCTGGAAAATTTGGTGCTGCGCCATCTGGGGCTGAAGACTATCAGTTATGCAGAAGTGGTGGGCAAGGGCGCAAAGCAGATCGGTTTCGACCAGGTTGACCTCGACACCGCGACCAAATATGCAGCCGAGGACGCCGACATAACGCTGCAACTGCACCAGTATTTTGCGCCGCAATTACGCGACAGACTCGCCGAGGTCTATCGCAACATCGAGATGCCGGTGCGCGAAGTATTGTTCAAGATGGAGCGCAACGGCGTGCTGATAAGCAGCGCCATGCTGGCGGGGCAAAGCCGCGAGTTGGGCGAAAAAATACTCGTCATCGAAAAACAGGCATTCGAAGCGGCGGGACAACCGTTCAACCTGAATTCACCCAAGCAGATACAAGAAATTTTGTTCGACAAACTCGGTCTGCCGGTGAAGAAAAAAACACCCAGCGGCACGCCTTCCACCGACGAGGAAGTGTTGCAGGAACTGGCGCTGGATTACCCGCTGCCGAAAATCCTGCTTGAACATCGCGGCATGGCGAAACTCAAATCCACTTACACCGACAAGCTGCCGCAGATGGTGAACAGGCAAACCGGGCGCGTGCATACCAGCTACTCGCAGGCGGTGGCGGTGACGGGAAGATTGGCGTCCAGCGACCCCAACCTGCAAAACATCCCAATACGCACCCCGGAAGGCCGCCGTATCCGCGAAGCCTTCATCGCGCCGCATGGCTCGCGCATCGTGTCGGCGGATTATTCCCAAATTGAATTGCGCATCATGGCGCATCTCTCCGGCGACGCAGGCCTGCTGCGCGCCTTTGCCAACAACGAAGACATCCACCGCGCCACCGCCGCCGAAGTGTTCGGCATCGCACCCGATGATGTGAGCAGCGAACAGCGCCGCTACGCCAAGGTCATCAACTTCGGACTGATCTACGGCATGTCCGCTTTCGGTCTGGCTTCACAACTCAACATCGAACGCAGCGCCGCGCAGCAATACATAGACCTCTACTTCGCGCGCTACCCCGGCGTAAAAAACTACATGGACAGCACGCGCGAACAAGCGAGGCGGCAAGGCTTTGTGGAAACCGTGTTTGGTCGCCGCTTATGGCTGCCCGAGATCAACGGTGCGAACGGCATGAGGAGGCAAGGCGCCGAACGCGCTGCCATCAATGCGCCGATGCAAGGCACGGCGGCGGATTTAATTAAACTCGCAATGATCGCCGTGCAGGGCTGGCTGGAAAAAGAGAATTTAAACACCAAGCTCATCATGCAGGTGCACGACGAACTGGTGCTCGAAGTGCCGCAGGCGGAGCTGCATCATGTGAAGGAAATACTGCGCGAACTGATGTGCCATGTGGCTGAATTGAAAGTGCCGCTGGAAGTGGGGTTGGGGGAAGGCGGGAATTGGGATGAGGCGCATTAGGTTAATGTAAAGAAGTGTTGATTTCGATGTGGTGTGAAGTGCCGCTCCCGACATAAAGCGGAACATTATGTAGTTCTTCAGGCGGATATTCCATCTAGCCCAAGGCGATATATCGCTACAAGACATTGAGTTTAAATAAAATTACTGACTTTCCGCAAAAGAGCTTACTGCCTACATTGAGCTGCTCCAGCAGGAAACGTTAGGCCGAGTGCATTGAGTATCCGAGATTGGAGCGCATCGGGTTGTGGCAAGCGGGTGAACGATACTTCATTTGACTCGTAATGTAGGTAGGTCAGACGAGACAGTGCGACGAGCGCATCATCGATTGTC
>FZPX01000222.1_pt1 | contig 10714 bp, 14 predicted proteins | sample 1534791 | NCBI WGS metagenome assembly FZPX01 (sample SAMEA104161951, study PRJEB21768) | metagenome | biome: subterrestrial habitat; feature: phreatic zone; material: underground water | place: France | collected 2016-06-01 | depth 60 m | reverse complement strand
TAGAATTCGATCATGGTGAATTCCGGATTGTGCCGCGTGGAAAGCCCTTCGTTGCGGAAGTTGCGGTTGATCTCGAATACCTTTTCGAAACCGCCCACCACCAGCCGCTTGAGATACAGCTCCGGCGCGATGCGCAGATACATCTGCATGTCCAGCGCGTTGTGATGGGTGGTGAAAGGCTTGGCCGAAGCGCCGCCGGGAATCGGGTGCATCATCGGCGTTTCCACTTCCAAATAGTCGTGGCGGAGGAAAAATTCACGGATCGACTGAATGATTCTGGTGCGCATTAAAAATACCTTGCGCGCGTCCTCGTTGGTGATCAGATCGAGATAACGCTGGCGGTATTTCTGCTCCTGGTCGGTCAGGCCATGGAATTTTTCCGGCAGCGGACGCAACGCTTTGGTCAGCAGGCGCAACGAAGTGACACGCACGGAAAGTTCGCCAGTTTTGGTTTTGAACAATATCCCGGCTGCGCCGAGAATGTCGCCGAGGTCATAATGCTTGAACGCATTATGCGCTTCCTCGCCGGTGTCATTATTGCTGATGAACAACTGGATCCGCCCACTCATGTCCTGCACAGCGGCAAAACTGGCCTTGCCCATCACGCGCTTCAACATCATGCGCCCGGCCACGGTCACGGTGACATGCGCCACCTCCAACTCGTCGTGGCTCATCGCTCCATAAGCAGTATGCAAATCACCAGCCAGATTATTGCGTTCAAAATCATTCGGGAAAACCACGCCTTCTTTGCGCAACGCGGCAAGCTTGGCACGGCGCTCAGTGATGATCTGGTTGTCGTCTTGCGGGTGCCCGGCCAAAAGTTCTTCGGATTGTGGGGTAGTTTGTTCGTTCATCGGTATATTTCTCAAAAGTAAAATAATTCAAATCCAATCAGGCGTGCGGCTTCGCCTTGATTCCGGTCGGACGTGGCAAATTTCGCGGCGCCGATTTCCTGGGCAACAGACAGATGCAAGGCATCCAGTGTGCGTAACGAAACCTTGGGCGCTTTCGCCAGTATGTGGAGCGCATGGGTGGCATGGGAATCGGCAAGCGCATGCAACACCAGCGCACCATCCTGGATATCGGTGCGCAATTCCTCGAACGCATCCGATTCCAGCTTACGGGTGATCTGTCCGGCCTGGCGACGGTGAGCCAGCGCACTGCGCGTTTCAACCAGCGTCAGACGGCTGGAATGGAAAGGAGCATTTACCGCAAAGAAATCTTCAAAGGCGGCGCTTCCCGGTTCCATGATGTAGCGCTTGAGCAGGGCGCTGGTGTCCAGATAGATCATCAGAACCGATCGGAACGATCTTCGCCCACGATTTCTTCGCTTGTGACAGTTTGCATCGGCTGGCGCGCACGGAAAGCCGCCAGCGAACGCACCCGCATTTTGGGTTTCACCGGCAGGATGCGCGCCACCGGCTCACCCCGGCAAACGACCAGCACTTCATCGTTGTCGGCAAACATTTGCTCCGGGTGGCTCAAGCCTTCGCGGGCTTCACGGATGGTAAGCGTTTTCATGTATCCAACCTCCTGTGCGGTATGTGTCACGTATTGTACACTTGTGACACGTGGGTTGTCATGCGCCTTTGCGCACTAGGGCTACTGTTCCACCAGCTTGTTGAGTACAAATTTCCTTTGGAACTCCATCTTGCCGTTGATGCTCACGATATGATCGGATAGTCGCGTATTGATTTTTGCCAGCGTTGCGCCATCGGCCATCATCTACTCCACTTGCCAAGCGTAATCCTTCAGGTTGGCTTGCAGGCTCAGGCGATTGGCATAAGGTGTTGTGGCCGTGATGGTCTGCATCAGGGTACCCATGCCAACCCGCAAGCTTTGTGCTAAATTCTGCCCAGTCTGGCCAGAATTAACGCCAGAGTAACGGAGGCAATCATGCACAGTGAATGGCAACTGCAAGAAGCGAAGGGCAACTTCAGCCAGCTCATCAAGCGGGCGGCGAGTGGCGATGCCCAAATCGTTACCGTCCACGGCAAACCTACGGCGGTAGTCGTTTCGGCGGAAGAGTACGCCCGGCTCACCCGCCACCGCACCAAACTCTCCATCGAGCTATGAGCTGGCTGCTGGACACCTGCGCGCTTTCCGAATACGCCAAAAAAACGCCTGCGACTAAAGTGATCGCCTGGCTGGACGAGCAGGACGAAGCCAGCCTGTTCATCAGCGTCATCATGTTGGGTGAAATCGAAAAAGGCATCCTCAAACTGCGCAAAGCCGACCCGCGCCGCAGGCCAGAAGCTCACCGCGTGGCTGGGTAAGGTGGAACAGCGCTTCGCCGGGCGTATCCTGCCGCTCGACGCCGCCGCCCTTCACGTCTGGGCGCAAATCGCTGCACACACCGAATTGGCCGGGCAACCCATGCCGGTGATGGACGGCCTGTTCATGGCCACCGCCCAATGCCACGGCCTCACCGTGGTCACCCGCAACGTGCAGGGTTTCGCGCTGTACCCGCAAGTGTTTAACCCTTGGGCACTGTAAGCCTGCCGTAGCGAAACTGTTTTTCCGCTCTCCCTCTCTGTCATTCTGAAACGAAGTGAGGAATCTTACCCGCTGCACAAGATTTCTCCTTACAGTCGAAATGGCAGTTGGTTTGTAGTCGCATTTGGCGATGAAGTCAGGCATCCAACACAACATATTTGCTAAACTCTTTCATGACTTATCCCCTCACAACGGCTCTGAGCCTGTAGTTTTACGGAACCTCAAGTTTAATCCGCGTCGCTTGAGGTGCGGTAGGCCAATGCATGATGTCTAATGGACAATGCAGGTAATCCCTCTCACTGCTTCTAAAAACGGCTCAATTAGTTGCGTTGCTCCGGCGGAAGGTGTTTAATGCTGCCATTGTGTTTCAGCATTGGCGCGGGTTGTAGAGATGTTGAGACAACGCCAAAGCACAGCCCTGATATTAGTCAAATTCCACTGTAATCAAGTTTTGTATAATGCCTTCTACCCAAATCCGGCATTTGAGCCACTCGCGTTCGAATACGGCGAATGATTTAAAGGATGTCCCCAAGATGAAACCAAGCTCTCCTTATAATACTATTCTCGCGGCTATACTTCTGCCCATGATGATCGCCGGTTGCGGCCCAAAAGAAGGGCCGCCACCCGCATCCGCTGCTGCTCCGCCGCCCCCGGAAGTTGAGGTGATGACGGTTGCCGCAGGCTCTGTGGTGCTGACGCAGGATCTTCCCGGCCGCCTTCAGGCTTACCGGACTGCCCAGGTTCGTGCCAGGGTGGAGGGGATAGTCGAAAAACGCTTGTTTGCCGAGGGCAGCGATGTGAAAGCAGGCGACACCTTATTTCAGATAGACGCCCGCAACTACCAGGCGGTCTACAATTCCGCCAAGGCAGATGTTGCCGTTGCCCGCCATACTGTGGAGCGTTACAAGCCGCTGCTCGAAGCAAAGGCGGTCAGCCAGCAGGAGTACGATTTGGCCGAAGCCAAGTTCAAACAGGCCGATGCCGCCTTGTCCAAGGCGCAACTCGATCTGGAAAACACTCATGTGCCAGCGTCTATCAGTGGCCGCATAGGCCGCACCCAAGTGACGGAAGGGGCGCTTGTGGGCCGGGGCGATGCCACCTTGTTGGCGACCATCGAACAGCTTGACCCGATCTACGTCAATTTCACCCAGCCCGGCGCGGATGTGCTGCGCCTGCGCCAGGCGATCAAGAGCGGCAAGCTCAGGCGCACCGAATCCGCCAGGGTGGAGCTGTTGCTGGAAGATGGCAGCCTCTATCCCTTGCCGGGCAGGATTTTTTTCACCGACATGGCGGTTGATCCTTCCACTGGCGCAGTCAGCTTGCGCGCCCAATTTTCCAATCCACAGCGTGAATTGCTGCCCGGCATGTTCGCGCGTGTCCGCTTCCCGGAAGCGATGGCGGACAATGCCATCCGTGTGCCGCAACGGGCGGTGCAGGCTGGGCCGCAAGGGCAGTTTGTGATGATCGTCGCACCCGACGGCAAGGTGGTTCCTCTGCCCATCAGGACCGGCGGCATGGCAGGCGTGGATTTCATCGTCAGCAGCGGGCTAAAAGGGGGGGAGCAGGTCATCGTCAACGGCTTGCAGAAGGCAAGGCCGGGTACAATAGTGAAGCCGGTGTCAGATGCTTCTGCAAGCGGTGCGCCGCCAGACACTCGCCCTGCGGGCGGTCTTGGCGCAGACAAAGGACTGAAGGCAGAAGGCAAAGCAACTCCACCTGCGGCAAACGGCAAGCCATAAGGGACACTCAATGTTTGCCAAATTCTTCATTGACCGACCGATCTTCGCCTGGGTAATTGCTATCCTCATCACGTTTGCCGGGATACTGGCGCTGCGCGCGTTGCCGGTATCGCAATATCCGTCGGTGGCTCCGCCCGCGCTGGACATTTCCGTCACCTATCCCGGCGCATCGGCACAGGTTGTCGAGCAGAGCGCGGTGCAGTTGGTCGAGCAGGAGATGAACGGCATCGACAACTTGCTTTACATGGACTCCAGCTCGCAGGTGGGTTCCGGGCAGGTGACGCTTACCTTCAAACCCGGCACAGATATCCAGTTTGCTTCGGTTGAGGCGCAAAACCGCATCAAGCGCGTGGAAGCGCGCCTGCCGGATGACGTGCGCCGGCTGGGGGTGACGGTCACTCGCGCCGGGCGCAACTTCATCATGGTGGTGGCGCTGGCTTCACCGGATGGCCGTCTGAACGCCATCGACCTGGGCAGCTATGCCACCGCCAGCGTGCTGGAGCCGTTGCTGCGCGTGTCCGGTGTGGGCGAGGTGCTGCTATTCGGCACCGAATATTCGATGCGCATCTGGCTCAAACCTGAAAAGTTGGAGTCCTATGCGCTTTCGCCCGCAGATGTCAGCCGCGCGGTGCGCGCGCAGAATACGCTGCTGCCGCTGGGCGAAGTAGGGCAGTTGCCTGCCGCGCCAGGGCAGGAGGTCAACGCCGTCATTACCGGGCGCGGGCGACTCGCCACTCCGGAAGAATTTGGCGACATCGTGGTGCGAGCCAACCAGGACGGCTCGACCGTGCGGCTCAAGGACATCGCCCGGATCGAGCTGGGCGCGCAGGACTATAGCCGCACCGCGCGCCTTAACGGCCAACCCATCGCCGGCATGGCGATACGCATCACACCGGGGGCGAATGCGCTGGCGACCGCGCAAGGCGTGCGCGCCAAAATGCAGGAACTGTCGCGCTATTTTCCGCAGGGCGTGGATTGGGTCGTGCCTTACGACACCACGCGCTTCATCGAACTGTCCATCCGCGAAGTGGTAATAACCTTGCTGGAAGCGGCGGCGCTGGTTGTGCTGGTGATGTTCATCTTTCTCGGCAACTGGCGCACCACGCTGATTCCCGCCATCGTCGTGCCGGTGTCACTGATGGGCGGGCTGTTGGGGCTGTATGTATTCGGTTTCTCGATCAACGTGCTGACGCTGTTTGCGATGGTGCTGGCGATCGGCACCGTGGTGGATGATGCCATTGTGGTGGTGGAAAATGTCGAGCGCAACATGCGCAGCCACCACCTGTCGCCGCGCGAAGCGACCCGCGTGGCAATGGGTGAGATCACAGGTGCAATCATTGCGATTTCTCTCGTGCTCTCGGCGGTATTCGTGCCGATGGCCTTTTTCGGTGGCTCCACCGGAGCGATTTACCGCCAGTTTGCCGTTACGCTGGTGGTGACCATGGCGTTCTCCGCTTTTCTGGCGCTGTCGCTTACGCCCGCCTTATGTGCGAGTCTGCTCAAGCATGATGTGGATAGTCTTGAGCGCGGCTTTCACGCCCGGTTCAGCCGTTTTTTCAGCCGCGTGATAACACGCTATGTCGGCGGAGTGAATTACGCCGTGCGCAGGCTGCTGCGTTCCCTAGCGATTTATGCAGTGATCGTCGCGATTGCCGTCTGGTCATACATGAAACTGCCAGGTAGTTTTTTGCCGGAAGAAGACCAGGGATACATCGTCACCGCTATCCAGTTGCCGCCTGCCGCTGCAAAAGAAAGAACCCAAGCCGTGCTGGAATCCGTCGAACAGTTCTTTTTGAAACAGCCGCAGGTAGATAAGGTGGTAGGCGTATTGGGGTTTTCCTTTTTTGGCCGCGGACAGAACATGGCGCTCGCCTTCATCAAGCTCAAGGATTGGGATGACAGGCCCGGCAATGACAACTCGGCGCAGTCCCTGACCAAGCGCGCCAATATGAACTTTTTCCGCATGAAACAGGCGATGCTGTTCGCCATCAATCCGCCGCCCATTCCAGAGCTTGCCTCTGCCGGCGGTTTCGATTTCCGTTTGCAGGATCGCGGCGGGGTAGGGCGCGAAAAACTTCAGGATGCGCGCAACCAAGTGCTGGGCATGGCAATGGCCGACAAGCGCCTGGCCGCTGTTCGCCCCGAAGGCCAGGAACCCGCGCCGCAGCTTTTTCTCGACATAGACCGCGATAAAGGGGAGGCGCTGGGGGTCAATGCCACCGACTTCAACGATACCCTGCAATCCTTGTTTGGCACGGCCTATATCAACGATTTCGTGCGCCAGGGCAGGGTGCTGCGCGTGCAGATGCAGGGCGAGGAAAATATGCGCAAAAGTGAAGCAGACCTGTTGCGCGTGGCGGTGCGCAATAACACCGGACGCATGGTGCGCCTGTCCGAGTTTGCCCGCGTCAAGTGGGTGGCGGGATCGGCCAAGCTCGACCGCTACAACGGCCTGCCAACGATGAAGATTTCCGGGGCGACCGCACCGGGGGTTTCCAGCGGCGAAGCGCTTGCCGCGATGGAAGCTATCGCGCTGAAACTGCCTCAGGGCATCGGCTTCGAATGGTCGGGCATTTCGTCCGAGGAAAAAATCTCCGGCCAGCAGGCGCCACTGCTGTTCGGCGTATCGCTGCTGGTGGTATTCCTGGTGCTTGCGGCCTTGTATGAAAGCTGGTCAATTCCGCTGGCGGTGATGCTGGCCGTGCCGCTCGGAGCCTTTGGCGCGCTGGTTGCCGTGGAATTGCGCGGGCTGCCCAACGATGTCTATTTCAAAGTCGGGCTGATCGCCATCATCGGGCTCGCCGCCAAGAATGCCATCCTTATCGTCGAATTTGCCCGTCGCCTCGAAGATGAAGGCCAGGAGCGGATTGCTGCTGTGCTGGAAGCCTGCCGCCTGCGCCTGCGGCCGATCCTGATGACCTCCATCGCCTTTATCGCCGGCGTATTCCCGCTGGCTATTTCCACCGGCGCTGGCGCGGAGAGCCGCCACGCCATCGGCACCGGGGTAATCGGGGGCATGATTGCCGCCACCCTGTTCGCCATCTTCCTGGTGCCGGTTTTCTTTGTGGTTATTCGCCGCATTTTCCCCGGCCATGCGCCCAGGAAGCAGGAGGGTAGCCATGAGTGATGAGCCAAATAAATTACCGGGAGTAATGGTGCTGCGTAGCACCATGTTATCGTTTTCGACCCTGTTATCCACTTGCCTGTTGGTAGGGTGCGTCGCCGGCCCGGAATACCAGCGCCCAAAAATGGATTTGCCGGAAAGCTGGCCGGTAATGCAAGGAGAAACCAGTCAGCCAGTAGCGTTTGCTGGCGACCACTGGTGGAACATCTATGCCGATCCTGTCTTGGACAAGCTCGAAGATGAGGCACTAATTCACAATGTGGATGTTCAAGTGGCGGCAGCACGGGTGTTGGAGGCCCGCGCCCAACTGGAAATTACCGGGGGGGATCAATACCCGTCAGTCAGCGCAAACGCGAAAGAAAACCGCACCGAGAGCAGCCTGGCCGGGACGGTTCCCCGCCCGGCAACTCTGCCGCGCATCCAGAACTCTTCACGTGTTACCCTCGATGCGAGCTATGAGCTTGACCTGTGGGGAAAGCTTCGCCGTGCCAGCGAAGCATCGCGCGCGGATCTGCTTGCAGCAGAATCGGCCAGGGAAACGGTGCGCCTTTCCCTGACCGCGCAAGTGGCCCAGCAATATTTTGCCCTCATCTCCTACGATGCACAGGAAACAGCTATAAAGCGGATATTAGACGGACGCCAGGAAAGACTCGCGCTTAATCGAAAGCGGCATGAAGTGGGTGTCATTTCCGAATATGAGCTGTATCAGGTAGAAGCCGATGAAGCAGCCGCGCAATCGCAGCTTGCCCTAATTGTTCAGGCGCGCGACAGGCAGGAAGCCTTGCTTGCCCTGATGTTGGGACGCTCGCCGCGTGAAGTGATGGACGGCAAACTGGATCGCGGCAACCCAAACTTTGTGGCCACGCAGGTTCCGGAAGGGCTCAAGGCTGAACTGCTATTGCGCAGACCCGACCTGAAGGAAGCCGAATTGCGTCTGGTGGCACTCAATGCCCGCATTGGCGCGGCACGTTCACAGTTCTTTCCTTCAATTGCCCTTACCGCGTACCTTGGAAGTGAAAGCGCCGCTTTTGCGAACCTGTTTACTGGCCCAGCCGATATTTTCCAGTTTGCCGTCAATGTTAGCCAGCCAATTTTCAATGCTGATCGCATAGGGCACATGGTAGAGGCGGTGGAAGCGCGCCGCGATCAGGCTCTGGCGCAATACAAACAAGCCGTAGCCCACGCATTTGCCGATGTCCGCAATGCATTGTCGGCGCAGCAAGCAGCCCGCCAGATTCTTGCTTCTGAAAGCTCGCGCAGCAAGTCACTGATGCAAATATATAAGAAAATCGAATTGCGCTATCAAAACGGCATTGCCAGCCGCCTGGAATTGCTGGATTTGGAACGGAATTATCTACAGGCCGAGTTAAACCGCCTGGATGCCGAAAGAGCGCAACGGGTTGCCGTTGCAGATTTGTTCAAGGCCTTGGGCGGTGAATGGCAAACCTCAGCCAACCAGAATTCCACCAAAGCTACGCAAGAGCTAAAACCATAGATTGTCAAGCTCTAACTTCGGGGCTCTAATTTCGGGGTATATTTGCAACAGGAGGAAACATCATGAGCAAAGCCAAAGAATTGCTGCTGGAATACAAGATCAAGCTGGGCATCCAGACCGACTACAAGCTTGCCCAAACGCTTGAATTGCACACTGGCAGGGTTGTTTGCCGACTACATGAACAATAAACGAACCCCAGATGCTTACACGTGCGTCAGGATGGCTTTGATCTTGGGGCGCGACCCGGCGGAGGTCATCGCCGAGGTCGAGGCCGACACCGAGAAGAACGCCAAGCGCCGCGCGTTCTGGGCGGATTTTGTTCGGCGTGCCAAGCAAGCGGCGAGGCTGGGCACGCTGGCTGCGCTGTGTATCGCCACCTTGCTGGCCGTATCCGCAAACCCACGCAAGGCCGCTTTTTTTAGGCCGCGCCGCTACGCATAATGTATAGCTATTACAATGCATTGTAGCGTTTTTCTCGAAATTACTGGCACTGGAAACCGTGCCGACTTTTTGCATGTTCATCATTTTCCAACCTCCTGTAAAGGGTTATTTGAAATCATACCGCCTTCAATTCCGGCTTTTTTCGGTGCTTCAACGCGGGGCCGCGCAAGCCTAAAACGACCCTGTAAGGGTGGTAAACCTCCCAGTAACCGTTTTCCTGCCTGCGCCCATTCAGCCGCCCGGAAACGAGCAGGGCGCGGATGCGCCGGGAAGTGACGCCCCAATCTCTGGCGGCGAAGGACACCGGCACGGCGCGGCTTATGCCGTCTCCGACATAGACCCACTTTTCCGGTAATCCCGGCCCTCCCGACGCTGGCGCGCCGGATGCCGGTGCATGAAGCGCACCGGCTGGGCTGTCCGCCCGCCGCTCGCCCGGTCGCTGCGCGCCCGGTGCGGCAGCGGCGGCGGTCGCCCCCGCCGTCCTTTCGATGTGGGGCGGGATGCAGACGGGGCGGGGCGGCATCACGAATGCGGGTTTGCCGTTCGCGCTCATGCTTGCCTCCAATTCCGTTCAGGATGCGCAACAGGCGGTTTGTTCGCTTGCGGCAGGGTTTGCCCTGCGTTCCGGGAAATCGACGACCGTCCGCACGGTTTTGGCCAGCCCGGCGCGGCTGTACATTTGCCGCCACAGTTTCGCCTGGGCAAACACGCCTTCCAGATAGCTCAAATTGCCCGCATCGAACGGGCGACCGGCTGGCGGATAGAGCTTGTCACCGCAAACCGTCCAGCCTTCCCAATACAGGCCGGGCAGAGCGTAACCGCGCAGGATGCGCAACATCCGGTAGGCCATCCAAGGGATGCGAGCGCCGCCCGTTTCCCAGTTCTGGATGGTGCGCGGTAACGTCCAGTTCCTTGGCGGCTTCCCGGCGCGTCAGGCCAGATTCCCGGCGCAGGTCGCGGAAGTCCTGCGGGTCGATCCAGCGGCGGCTCATAGCAGCCGCCCGGTGTAGAGCTTGGCGGGCGGGTATATCCACCAGCGCCCGGTCAGCGGATGCTTGCGGGCGCCGACGATGCGCCCGGCCTTGCAGTACTCAACCACGCTCTTGGCGCTGATGCCCGCCTGTTCGGCGAAGGTCTGCGCAGATACGCCTTGCTGCTGGTGGGTGTCGGGCGGATATTCCATCTAGCCCAAGGCGATATATCGCTACAAGACATTGAGTTTAAATAAAATTACTGACTTTCCGCAAAAGAGCTTACTGCCTACATTGAGCTGCTCCAGCAGGAAACGTTAGGCCGAGTGCATTGAGTATCCGAGATTGGAGCGCATCGGGTTGTGGCAAGCGGGTGAACGATACTTCATTTGACTCGTAATGTAGGTAGGTCAGACGAGACAGTGCGACGAGCGCATCATCGATTGTC
>FZPX01000221.1_pt1 | contig 10737 bp, 9 predicted proteins | sample 1534791 | NCBI WGS metagenome assembly FZPX01 (sample SAMEA104161951, study PRJEB21768) | metagenome | biome: subterrestrial habitat; feature: phreatic zone; material: underground water | place: France | collected 2016-06-01 | depth 60 m | reverse complement strand
ACGGCGAAGGCAAACGCCTGCACGGCAAACTGGTGCCGCACTACCAGATGTATTTTGCCGGCAGCGGCATGGCCAGCAACGCTGTGCCCAGTAGCGGCACAAAGGGCGGGGCTCTGGCTTTGAAAGGCCCACTGGTTCCGGTGGTGCGCATCAAGCAAGCCATTGAGCAAGTTCAAAGCGCTCACCTGGCGAGCGGTGAAGCGAGTTTCTTTGCCTGGGCGCGCGCGCGGGAAGAGGGCTATTTCAAGCAACTGCTGGCAAATTTAACGGAAGTGAAGGCGGAAGAATTACATTCGGTCATGCGCGATTACGGCGACTCGACGGACTTCCGCGTGCTGAATCTGGGCGGCGGCGAATGTGCTGGCGTATCACAGGTGATGATAGGCGCGAATTTCTTCGAGGCGGCGCACGAGCGCGAATACCGCAACGCGCTGGTGTTTCAGCGCAAGTTCGGCGAAGCGGCGCAGTGCAACGAGGCGATTCTGCGATTGCTCGGTTCGGGTGTGGTGCAATTGGTGGGCGGCATCCGTCAGGACGAGTTGGACAAGCTCGCCGGGCAATTGAAGAAACTGATACCCGGCGCGATTGCGGAGGAATTTGCGCGGGCTGCCGCCGCTTTGGTAGAGGCGGAGGAGATCAGCGGTGAAGAGCTTGCGCCGATCAGCGCAGCGGTGGATAGCTGGACAGTGAAAGTGGCGGCATTCGCGGCGGAGCAAGACGCGCAACTTGATTTGAATGAAGCGGTTGCCGGGCTGACGGTATAGAAACCGGCTTAGGAGATAGATATGGACATGCAAGAAAAAGTTGACCAGGTAATTTCCGTTCTGCAACAAGCGGCGCGCGACTTTTCGCCGGTTTGCTTCGCCAACAGCCTGGGCGCGGAAGACATGGTGCTGACCGACTTGATTGCCAAACACCAGTTGGACATCGAGATATTCAGCCTGGATACGGGGCGCCTGCCGCAAGCAACCTACGACCTGATGCAGGAGGTGGCTGACCGCTATAGTGTGCCGTTGAAGGTGTACTTTCCAGAAAGTGCAGCGGTGGAAAAATACGTCGCACAAAACGGGGTGAATGGTTTTTACGGCAGTGTGGAACTGCGCAAGAAATGCTGCTTCGTGCGCAAGGTTGCGCCGTTGCGCCGCGCATTGCAGGGCAAGGGAGCGTGGGTTACCGGGCTGCGCCGCGACCAGGCAGTGACGCGCGGCAGCATGGAAGTATCAACCTTTGACTCCGATTTTGGCTTGCAGAAATTCAACCCGCTGCTGGAATGGTCGAACAAAGACGTGTGGGCCTACATCAGGCAGAATGATGTGCCCTACAACAAGCTGCATGACCAGTTCTACCCCAGCCTCGGCTGCGCACCCTGCACCCGCTCCGTCACCGCAGGCGAAGACATCCGCGCCGGCAGATGGTGGTGGGAAAATCCGGAGGACAAAGAATGCGGCTTGCATGCGGCTGGACGTGTTCTGGAAAAGGCATAGCCTGTTTGATTTGCGGATTTCGGTGAAGACTTATGTCGGGAGCGAAGCGAACGGCGTTAGGGCACCTCAAGAATTCATATTTCGTCGCTCCCGCGTAGGCGGGAGCCCAGTTAAATCAACAAGCCGGATTCCCGCCTACGCGGGAATGACGAATTTGTAGAGGTGACCGTTAGTCGAAACCAAAATCCTCCGACAATGCGGCTTGCATGCAGCTGGACGTGTTCTGGAGAAGGCGTAGCGCGTAGTTTTGGTAGGGTGCGTTTCACGCACCCTACATGATGATTATTAAGTTTGAAGAAGTGAAAGAAAATTGAAAATGACCGCACACACCTTTACCCATCTGGATGCGCTGGAAAGCGAGTCCATCCACATCATGCGCGAGGTCGCGGCGGAGTGCAAAAATCCGGCGCTGCTGTTTTCCGGCGGCAAGGATTCCATCGTAATGTTGCGCTTGGCAGAGAAGGCGTTCCGCCCGGCGAAGTTTCCATTTCCGCTGGTGCATATTGACACCGAGCACAACTTTCCGGAGGTGATCGCCTGCCGCGACAAGCTTGCCTCCGATCTCGGCGAGCGGCTGATTGTGCGTTCGCTGGAAGGTTCCATCAAGCGCGGCACCATTATCATTAAAGATCCGGATAAACCGCGCAACCCGTATCAATCCGTGACTTTGCTGGAGACCATTGCCGAGTTCGGCTTCGATGCCTGCATGGGCGGTGCGCGGCGCGACGAGGAAAAAGCGCGCGCCAAGGAGCGCATCTTCTCTTTCCGCGACGAATTCGGCCAGTGGGACCCGAAGAACCAGCGCCCTGAGTTGTGGGACATCTACAACACGCGCGTCCATGCCGGCGAGAACATCCGCGTGTTCCCGATCAGCAACTGGACCGAGATGGACATCTGGGAATACATTTCCCGCGAGAAACTGTACATCCCCGACATCTACTACACGCACGAGCGCGAAGTGATCCGCCGGGGTAATTCGGTGATCCCGGTTTCGCATCTGGTTCAACCCAAACCGGGCGAGAAGGTTGAAGTGCTTTCGGTGCGTTTCCGCACCGTGGGCGACATGACCTGCACCGCGCCGGTGGAGTCCACCGCACGCAACGCGCAAGAAATAATTGACGAGACTTCGACCACGCGCATCACCGAACGCGGCGCGACACGCATGGATGACCAGACCTCCGAAGCTTCGATGGAGTTGCGCAAGAAGGAAGGGTACTTTTAAATACCGTCATTCCCGCGCAGGCGGGAATCCAGATAGTAAATAAGGACCCCCGCATTGCGGGGACAAAATCAAAAAACTGTTGAATAAAGCCACTGGATTCCCGCCTGCGCGGGAATGACGAAGCCAGAATATCGAGGTTATATTTATGAGCAACGCAATACAACTACTCCGTTTCATCACCGCAGGCAGCGTGGACGACGGCAAGAGCACGCTGATTGGGCGCTTGCTGCACGACTCGAAATCCATATTTGAGGACCAGCTTTCCGCCATTTCCAAAACCAGCGAAAAACGCGGCATGGCCTCAGTGGATTTATCGCTGCTCACCGACGGCCTGCAAGCCGAGCGCGAGCAGGGCATCACCATAGACGTGGCCTACCGCTACTTCGCCACACCCAAGCGCAAGTTCATCATCGGCGATACGCCGGGGCATGAGCAGTACACACGCAACATGGTGACTGCCGCGAGTACGGCAAATCTGGTGGTCATCCTGATTGATGCGCGAAAGGGCGTGCTGACGCAGACGCGCCGCCATACCTTCCTTGCAAGCATGGTCGGCGTGCCGCACATCGTATTGGCCGTGAACAAGATGGACATGGTGGAATACTCCGAAGACACTTTTAACGCCATCGTGGCTGAATACCGTGCCTTTGCCGCGCAGCTCGGCATTCATGACGTGACCTGCATCCCCATGTCCGCCCTGAATGGCGACATGGTGGTGGAGCACGGTGACAACCTGAGCTGGTACAAAGGCGCGCCATTACTGGAATTTCTGGAAAATGTGGTGATTGATTACGACGTGAATACCACCGATTTCCGCTATCCGGTGCAATGGGTGTGCCGCCCGCAGACCCATGAATATCACGACTTTCGTGGCTACATGGGGCGCATCGAATCGGGCGAGATCGCGGTCGGCGACGAGATCACCGTGCTACCTTCGGGCCGCACCAGCAAGGTAAAGGAAATCGCAACCTACGACGGCAACCTGCAACGCGCTTACGCACCGCAATCCGTCACGCTCACGCTGGAAGATGAAGTCGACATCTCGCGCGGCGACATGTTCGTCAAAGCCAACGCGATGCCTCAAGTCGCCAAGGAATTCGAAGCCACGCTGTGCTGGCTGGCCGAAGCGCCGCTCGACCTCAATCGAAAATACATCATCAAACACACGACGCGCATGGTGAAATGCCTGTTCTCGCGCCTCGAATATCGTGTGGACGTAAACACCCTGGCACATCACGAAACCGTCCTGCTGAACATGAATGACATCGCGCGCGTGGCGATGAAAACGCAACAGCCGCTGTCACTGGATCACTACAGCAAGAACCGCTTTACCGGAAGCTTTATCGTGATTGATGAGGCGAGCAACAACACGGTTGCGGCGGGGATGATTGCCTGAAGAGAAAAGCTACTTCACTCCCTTGTATTGGACGAAGCGGCTTGATGTGAACTACACGCACCCTGAATAGACGAAGGGGCGAGCACCGCGTAACGCAGCGGTGCTCTGTAGCAGCCACATTGCAGAAGTTTCCAAGCTAATATTTCCGGTATGCCACAGGGTATGGCACAGGCTGTGCGGCGATTGGGTATTCCAGTTATCATGGCGCAATTCGGCAATCTGAAAGCAAGGCAATGTATCAAACTATAGAAAATTTTGTCGGCAACACCCCGTTAGTCAGGCTCAAGCAGATTCCCGGCGATACCCGCAACGTTTTACTGGCCAAGCTGGAAGGCAATAACCCTGCCGGTTCGGTGAAAGATCGCCCGGCGCTGTCCATGATCATGCGCGCCGAGCGGCGCGGCGACATCAAACCGGGCGATACGCTGATCGAGGCGACCAGCGGTAATACCGGCATTGCGCTGGCGATGGCTGCGGCGATTCGCGGCTATAAAATGATATTGGTGATGCCGGATAACCAGAGCATGGAACGCCGCCAGACCATGCGTGCGTTCGGCGCGGAACTGGTGCTGACACCGAAGGAAGGCAGCATGGAGCTGGCGCGCGACACGGCAGAAATACTGCGCGACGGGGGCAAGGGCATTATCCTTGACCAGTTCGCCAATCCGGACAATCCGTTGTCGCACTACGAAGGCACCGCGCCGGAAATCTGGCGCGACACGCAGGGCAGCATCACTCATTTCGTCAGCAGCATGGGCACCACCGGCACCATCATGGGTTGCTCGCGCTATTTCAAGGAAAAGAATTCAGCTATCCAGATCATCGGCGCACAGCCGGAAGAAGGCGCGCAAATTCCCGGTATCCGCAAATGGCCTGAAGCCTACCTGCCGAAAATCTACGACCCCAAACGCGTGGACAGTCTGGAGAACGTCAGCCAGCAGGATGCGGAGGAGTTGACGCGCCGACTGGCGCGCGAAGAAGGCATCTTCTGCGGCATCTCATCCGGCGGTGCACTGGCCGTGGCGCTGCGCATTTCACGCCAGGTCGAGAACGCAACCATCGTGTTCATCGTGTGTGATCGCGGCGACCGTTATCTTTCCACCGGGGTATTCCCCGCCTGAAGGGCATGGTGCCCCACGTCAGCCTTTTCAGGATTGCATTGCGCTGGTCTGTGGGCGTTGCGCTCATGGCGCCCCTGGCGGTATTCTGCGAAGAGGTGGAAACCGCGCAAACACCGATTTCGACCCTCCTTGATGCGATCAATGTGATAGATGAGCCACGCGATTATCTGTCTGGCAGGTTTGTCGATCTGGTAAACGATATTGATAGTTTCTTTGGCGATGATCGCAATTATCTGGAGAGAAATGAAAGTGTGATCCAGTTAGATCTCGCACGTGAAATGGGATACGGCGGGGAGCACAGGTTTGTATTCTCGGGCAGGGCCAAAGTGCATTTGCCCAAGGCAGAGAAGAATCTGCACCTGTTGCTGGAAACGGATCCAGATAAAAATACTGCCGCCGAATCCGTGCAGAATATAACCGCTGCGCCCGGCGCTAACGCTACGCCCAGGAGTTATGCCGCTGGGGTGAGTTACGAAAAGGCTGAGGAAGAGCGTTGGCACTTCAGTGCTGCCGGGGGGCTTCAGTTCAGAGGCCTGAACACGGCCCCCTTCGCGCGGGTGCGGGGCAGTTATGCGGTTCTGATAGAGCAGTGGCGCATGAAGGCGGCCGAGACGGTGTTCTGGTACTTGAAAACCGGTGTAGGTGAAAGCACGCAGCTCGATTTGGAGCGCATCATCAGCGCCCCGCTCCTATTCCGCGCCACCAGCAACGCAACTTGGCTCAAAGACACACATAACTTCGATCTGCGCCAGGACCTTTCGCTATTCCACACTATGGACGAGCGCACCGCCTTGCTGTACCAGGCAAGCGTGATCGGTGTAAGCCAACCGCAGGTGCAGGTGACAGACTATGTTGCTTTGCTGCGGTATCGTTACCGCTTGCATCGGGATTGGATGTTCTTTGAACTCAGCCCGCAATTGCACTTTCCGAGAACGAGGAATTTTCAACTCAGCCCGCTGCTCACAATGCGGCTGGAGATGCTGCTCAATGCTCCGAGGTGATATTTATACCGCAGTTGTAAACTGCCTCAGCAGTTTTACAACCTCGCTACGCTAATCCACCCCGGCTTAGAAGCGGTGGCTGACGCCAACGGTGAACGAGGAGTTGGCAGTGAGTTGTTCGCCGTTTACGTATTGGTACAGTGGTAATTGCGCCAATCCATACAGTTGCGTGCCGGGTGTTAGCGCGTAACTTAGTCCTGGGGTGAGGGAGAAAATTCTGCCGCCGCTGCTTGCTGCAGGTGCGGCAGACGTGCCTGAATCCGTGCCGTTCCATTGTGCGCTCAGTTGCAGCAGCCCGCTCAGTTCGCGGCTGAACGCATAGCGTGAGCCGCCGTCGAGGTTGATCTGGTTGCCGGGACGAAATGCTGCGCTTGAGTTGATGGAGCTCTGCACGGTGCCTTGCGCGAAGCACGTCCAGTTGCTGCCCGGTGTGGATTTATACATGAACGCGCCCGCGATGAGATCGGTGCTGCCGTTGCCCGGTTGCAAGGTGACTTCGGAGGGCGGAGTGCCGCTTGCTAACAGGAAGTCTTTCTTGCCAGTGTTCAGCTTCAGCCCGAATTTCACGCCCATGCCGGAGCGGCTGGTTTCATCCAGCGCCCAGCGGTAACGCCCTACTACCTTGACGTCACCCAATGAGCTTGCGCTGAAACTATCAACTGCGACTGGAGCAGGGCCGGCAAGCGAATGGCTGTGGTCACGCATGACATAAGGCAGTTGCAGCATCACTCCCCAGTGGTCGTTATAGGTGTAATCCAAGGTGGCTGTTACCAGCTTATTGAGGGTGCGTAAATTTTCCACTTCAGAGTCGGCTATTAGCGCAGGGTCAGTGGGGTTGGCCGTGATTTTGCTGCTGCCTGAGCGCAACTGGTCGGCGCGGCTGTAGCTGTAACGCAAGTCCGCGCTCCAGCCGGGATGGCTGGAACTGTGCTCGTCCCAGTTGGTGTTGATCGGGCAGGCGGTGCTGCCGCAACTGGCTTGCGCGATCGTATAGCCGAGCATTCCGATTAAACCAAAACTGGCCGCGAGATATTTTTTTGTCATGTTTCCTCCTTGTAGAGGTTGCATTGTAGGGGAGCGGAGGTCGGCTCAAGTGCGGCAAATTGTCGCAGCCAGCTAATATTGCACCAGATGCGGTTTGGAGAGCGCCGGATTTTGCGCAAAATAGCGTTTGATGCCGCTGAAGATGGCGCGCGCCAGCTTTTCCTGGTAGGCATCGTTGCGCAAACGGCGCTCTTCGGCGGGGTTGCTGATGAAGGCGGTTTCAACCAGCACCGATGGGATTTCGGGCGATTTCAGCACGGCGAAACCGGCCTGTTCGACGAAGCCGCGATGCAGGGTGTTGATGTCACCCAGCTCGCCCAGCACATGCTTGCCGAGTTTGAGGCTGTCGCTGATGGTGGCGGTTTGCGAAAGATCGAGCAGGGTGCGCGCGAGGTAGGGGTCTTTCACCGCGATGTTCACGCCGCCGATCAGGTCGGCCTCGTTTTCTTTTTTCGCCAGCCAGCGCGCCGCCGCGCTGGTGGCGCCGTGCTCGGACAGGGTGAACACCGAGGAGCCGCGCACGTTTGATTTGACGAAGGCATCGGCATGGATGGAGATAAACAGGTCGGCACGCACCTGGTGCGCTTTCGCAACGCGCCCGACGAGCGGGATAAAATAATCGCCATCGCGGATGAGCACACCGCGCATCCCCGGCGTGCCGTCCACCAACTCTTTCAGCTTGTGCGCGATAGCCAGCGTGACATGCTTTTCAAATGTGCCGCCGCGCCCACGGGCGCCCGGGTCTTCGCCGCCGTGGCCGGCGTCAATGGCGATGATCAATGTGCGGGTGCTGATTTCCGGGCTGCTTTTTGCAAGGGGTTTGCCCGGCTTGGCGTTAGTATTAACGTGAACGTCGCGAAGCGGCACCTCATCACTCTCCCCCACTGGGGGATAACCAACGACTTGGCTGGCGTCTTTTGCCAGCTTAGTCGAATGGCTAGTCGTTTCATCAGAGGTAGGAGAGAGGGAACGGGCACGGCGGCGTTCATTTTCTGTGGTGGCGCTGCCGCCATGCCCGTCCGGCACTGCGGGTAAGGGTGCCTCAACAACAGGCGGCTCTGCGGCCTTGGGGAGTTCCAGTATATCGGGCGGAACGGGTGTGCCGGTTTGAACAGGCTCATTGTTCAGGATCGCTTCGACGGCTTTTTCTTCAGGTGTGGCGGGTATTTCCGGCGGTTTGTTTTCAGGATGCAGAAACAGCGCCATCAGCGGGTCAATGGGGGCGGTGGGGTAGATGTCCAGCACCAGGCGATGGCCATATTCGGCGACAGGTTTGAGGTTGAATAGCTGCGGTTTCACCTCGGCCTTGAGGTCAAGCACCAGTCGCGCCACACCGGGTTTGAAACGGCCCACGCGCACGCTTTTGATATAGGGATCGTCGTTGCCGACTTTACTGGCGAGCCCGTTGAGCGCATCGTTGATCTCAATATCTTCCAGATCAATTACCAGCCGCTCCGGGTTCTTCACGCTGAACAGGTTGTAGCGTATCGGCTGTTTTGATTCCAGCGTCAGGCGGGTGTATTCCTGCGCTGGCCAGACCCGCGCGGAACTGATGGTGATGGCCGCCTGTGCGGGAGGCAGCCAGAGCAGGCACAGCAACGTGGCTAGTTTTGTAAAGTTTTTAAGCATTCTTTGCCTGCCACTGTGTTGCCACAGATGGTGACGTTGCGGCCAGTGGGCAGTATTTCGAACGTGATGTCCACATCTGCCTGTGGCATCAGACTTTGCGCTTTTTCTGGCCATTCCACCAGACACACGTTGCACCCGTTAAATTCATCACGGAATCCGGCGGTTTCCCATTCTTGCTCGCTGCGGAAGCGGTACAGGTCGAAGTGGCACAAGTGTAACCCACCCGCTTCATACCGCTCAAGCAACGTATAGGTAGGGCTTTTTACGCGCCCCGTGTGGCCCAGCGCATGGAGCAGCGCGCGCACCAGCGTGGTTTTGCCCGCACCCAGATCGCCGCGCAGATAGATCACCATGCCTGCCTTGAGCGTGCTTGCCAGCCTTGCGGCGAGAGCTATGGTGGCGGCCTCATCGGCCAGCAGGAATAAGAGGTTCGCGCAGCGATCATTCGTCCCCTCTCCCGCCTGCGGGGGAGGGTTAGGGTGGGGGGCGGGCATGGTGGACTCCATCGTCAGCGTGGCACCTTATATTATGCCCGCATGGATATTGCGAGCTTCCGCCTTGCGGCGGAATGCCTGCTTACCCCACTTCGGCTATCATCCGGTATATGCAACATGGAACCTCTCAAACGGATTACGCAACGCTTGCCGCCAATATCAAGCAGTGGGGCAGGGCGCTCGGCTTTCAGGCAGTGGGTATCAGCGACACTGCGCTGGATGACGCTGAAGGGCGCCTGCTGGAGTGGCTTGCGCGCGGCAATCACGGCGAGATGGATTATATGGCAAAACACGGTGCCAAACGCAGCCGTCCGGCAGAGCTGGTGCCCGGCACGTTACGCATCATTTCACTGCGCATGGACTATTATCCGCCTGATGCGAAAGATGCATGGGATGTGCTGGAGAATGGCGGGCGTGCATTTATTTCGCGCTATGCGCTGGGGCGCGACTATCACAAAGTACTGCGCAATCGGCTGGAAAAACTGGCGGAAAAAATTCGCACCGAAACAGGCGATTTCAGCTATCGCGTATTCACCGACAGCGCACCGGTGCTGGAAGTCGAACTGGCCCGCAAGGCGCACCTCGGCTGGCGTGGCAAACATGCTCTGCTGTTGTCGCGCGAGCATGGCTCGTGGTTTTTTCTGGGCGAGATTTATACCGACCTGCCGTTGCCCCCCGTAAATATGCCGGAAAAAAAAGATACGCCGGAAGAAAATCATTGTGGCACCTGCAAGCGCTGCATCGAAATTTGTCCCACACAAGCCATCATCGCACCATACCAATTGGATGCACGGCGCTGCATTTCCTACCTCACCATCGAACTCAATGGCAGCATTCCGGTGGAGTTGCGCCCGCTCATCGGCAACCGCATCTATGGCTGTGATGATTGCCAACTGGTTTGCCCGTGGAACCGCTTTGCGCACAAAAGCGTGGAAGCGGATTTCGCCGTGCGACACGGACTGGATGATGTTTCGCTTATCGCATTATTTGCCTGGGATGAAACGGCTTTCAAGGAAAAGTTGGCCGGTAGCGCCATCTACCGCATCGGTCATGAACAATGGCTGCGCAACATTGCTGTGGCGCTGGGCAACGCGCCCAGAGATGCGCGAGTGCTGGCCGCATTGCAAGCTCGTGCACAACATGTGTCGGCATTGGTGCGCGAGCATGTTGCATGGGCGCTGGAGCAGCAACGGACTCTGCCAGCGGTGCCGGAGAAAAGCGAATAGTGTTTGACTGGTTTCCCCTGCTTTGCTATAGTCGCACTCCTTCCTGACGCGGGGTGGAGCAGTCTGGCAGCTCGTCGGGCTCATAACCCGAAGGTCGTAGGTTCAAATCCTGCCCCCGCA
>FZPX01000353.1_pt1 | contig 10789 bp, 14 predicted proteins | sample 1534791 | NCBI WGS metagenome assembly FZPX01 (sample SAMEA104161951, study PRJEB21768) | metagenome | biome: subterrestrial habitat; feature: phreatic zone; material: underground water | place: France | collected 2016-06-01 | depth 60 m | reverse complement strand
CCTAAATTCCTAAATTCCTCTGTTACCCCGTTGCGAACTGCCCTATATCCGGTGTGTCGCGGCGGCTGATCTTTCGACTTGGCCGCGATGATTTTTGCGACGATATAGCGAACCAGCGCCTTCCAGCGCTCCAGTTTTGTCAACTGTGGCGCAGCATGAAGAATATGGTCGAGCCCCTTGCGGATATTGGCGATCATGCTTTTGACCTGTTCGCCCGCGACGTGGGTGATCGTGACCAGAAGACGCGACTGTCCGGCGTGGCGGGTCAAGCGCGCGATCCCGCCAAGCAGCAACGGTCGGCTGGTGATGGCTTCCAGGCGAGCCTTCGGGTGCGCGAGGCGGACGTACCAGCTCCACCAGTTGTAGATCAGCGCGACCGCTCTGGCCGAGAGATTGCATCGTTCCATGTCCTGCGTGGTGTAGCCGCCCCAGCCCCACTGGTTTTTCATTTCATCAAACCCGTTCTCGCAGTCGGCGCGATCACGGTACAACTGGCCGATGGCATCCAGTGCGTAATCCGTGTTGGTGATCAGCACGGCATATTCCCAGATGTTGACGGGTTGGTTGGCGTCGGCAAATTGCAGGCTCTGCTGTTTCTTGCTCTTGCCCGAGGTTTTTTCATCCGCCACGAGACTGCCTTTGACCGCCCGCCGCATCACGATCACGCGACGGGCGCGGCTCCAGCCCGCCAGCTTCAGTTCCGCTTCGACGGCGTAGAAACCTTGCCCCGCATCGCTCCAGTCGTCGCGCGACCATTGGCGCTCGATCAGGCGTTTGACGCCCGCGCTTTGGCGCAGCTTGAACAGGTAGGCTTGGTCCAGGTTTTCCATTTCCCCCATCACCGTCTCGTTGCCGAACGCGCAGTCTCCCCGCACCAGCCGTGGGCGCTTCTCGGGTGGCAACCCCTCCAGCAATGTGCGCAAACGGGGCAGGCTGTGTTTCGCCGCATGTGCCTTGCCGCTTTGCACTTCGGCATCGAGCACCATGCGCACGTTGCCTATCCAGTAGGTGTGGATGGCGTGGCTCGGTCGCCCCGGCTTTCTCGGGTTGTAACTGATTTCGGCTCCGTCCTGATGCCCGTAGAGCGGCTTGATCGTCGTGTCGGTGTCGAGTATCCACGGCGTATTTAGCGCCTCGCTCGTGCTCTCCTCAAGCGCGGCATCCATCCACGCCGAACTCCTTGCCAGCTGGGCTTCACGCTTTGCCCGTTCTTCTTCGGCGCAGCGCTTGCCCGAACTCGGCGCCAGATGCGCCAATGCCCGGCGCAAGCTCTCGTCGCTGATGATCTTGCTCATGCCCAGTATTTCCACAGCCACCGCGTCGCCGCGCAGGCATGCCACATGCGCATAGCGCTTTTGCCCATCCAGGATCGAGAGCAGCCACGTGCCCAGAACATCTCGCACTTCCGGTGCGTTGGGGCTGCTGTAATTCATCGGGCAACCGTCGACCCAGTGCTCGAACAATCCGGACACTTCCAAAAACTCGGCAAAAAATGCCAGCTGTCCCAGCGCCGTGGCGCTGCCCCCTTCGTCCCAGCGAACCTGAAATTGGCCTCCCGGCGTCGTTACTCGATGAACCTCGCGCGCTTGTTCAGACAGCGCGTTGCCGACAGCTTTTGCCAGCGGTTTTTGCTCAAATCGCACCTCACCCATCGGGTGACCCTCCCAATTTGATTGAACACCACGTCAGCGCTCAGTTTGAAGCAAGTCGGCTAATTTCAACAGAGGAAAATAGGATGATAGTCGTTGACGCCAACATCCTGATTTACTCCCTCATTGAAGGCGATTACTCGCCGCTTGTCTACAAGCTACGAGAGAAAGATGCGGATTGGCGTACCACTGGATTATGCCTGCATGAAATCTTGAATGTGCTGGCAACCTACCAGCGGCACGACGTTTTGAAACTCGCGCAATGCAAAAAATTGCTGGAACATGCCGAGCGCTTCATCAAGGTGGCGCAATGCGAAGTAAAGATGGATGCGGCGCTCGCCGTGGCGGCAAAATATGCGATCACCGGCTACGACGCCCAGTACATCGCGCTGGCGCAAAGCCTGAATGCTCCGCTGATTACAGAAGACCGCAAGCTTAGGGATGCCGTGCCGGGCATCGCGTATTCCATGCAGGATTTTTTGGCGCGGTGATGTGCGGCGGCGATGTGGAAGCGGGCAGCATGGTGGACGAGCAATGGCTGCTCGATTTGGAGCGGAAGAATTTCATGGAGCTGCTCGCGACCGAGAAGACGCAGGCAAGGATCGAGCATATGTTGAAGAATGGGAAGCCGTTGCGGAATTAGCCGTGAGCTTGATTTTTACCAGACCGGTCTATATGCTGGTCTACACATGAACGTGTATGGAGGGAATAACATGAAAATCGAGATCGGTTCTTACGAGGCGAAAACCAAGCTGCCGGAATTGCTGCGGCAGGTGAAAAGCGGCAAGAGCTTTACCATCACCAATCGCGGGGAAGCCGTTGCCGACCTAGTGCCCAGCCGGGGCGCGAAAGCGAAGGACAAGGTTGCGGCGGCGGAAAGGATCAAGGCATTCATGCGGTCTGACCCGGTGCGCGGCGTGAACATCAAGGAGCTCATCGAGGAAGGGCGCGCGTGAATTTCGTCCTCGACAACTCGGTGACCATGCGCTGGTTCTTCGGCGACGGGAAACCGCAGGAACTCTCCTATGCCGGGAGAGTGCTGGATGCAATGAAAAGCGCCATTGCCATCGTGCCCGCCACCTGGGGGCTGGAAGTGGCGAACGTCATAGCCAAAGCGGAAGCGAAAGGCTGGGTCACCGAAGCGCGCAGCGAAACCTTCCTTGAAATGCTGGAAGGCATGGACATCGAAGTGGACGCCGCCACTTTTGCGCATGCCATGTCGCACACCCTGCAACTGGCGCGGCGCTACAAACTGTCCGCTTACGACGCCTCCTATCTTGAATTATCCATGAGGCTCGGTTTGCCGCTGGCTACGCTCGACGAGGATTTGCAGAAGGCTGCGAAGAAGGCGGGTGTGAAGAAGTTTGTGTGAGCGGCAGACTTGTTCGTGGGTTCAGATTGACGAAACTAATTTGAAGCCGACCCCGTATCGTTGCTGAAGAATGGGATGCCGTTGATAAACTAATAATAAGTAAGTCCTTTGGTAAAGGGGTAAAAGGGGACGCTACCCCTTTGGCACCCTTTGGCACATTGATCTGTCAAATACAGGGAGAAATGAAATGTGGATTAAATGGAGACGATGCATTGTTATCGGCGCAGTAGTATCACTTAGTGGTTGTGCAACAACTGGCCCTTTAACCTACGTACCATCGCAAGATTATAAAGTTGGTTATTTCGAACGCCAAAAAAACGTATATAAATGGGTGGTTGGTACCTATTACAGCCTGAGAGAGCACAACCCGCAACAAGCGGCGAATATCCTGATGCGCAGATCTGCAGAGTTAGCTATGGAACAAGGATTCACCTGGATGAGGGTTCTTAACTACAAAACCGAAATGCAAAGTGGTACAGCTAGTATGCCGAGTGTTGTAACTATAAAGGACGGCACGGGCATTATTTATCCTGGCAATACTTGGACTACGAATAACGATGAATGGGTTAGCAACTATCATATGCGTCGAGGTGCAAGCTTTGCACGCGTCGAGTATTTTGAATACTCCCGAAAAGTTGATTGCCAGCACGATAAATGTGGAACTATTGATCTAATGCTTGAAAATTGTCTGTCAGGTGGTGATGGAGGCGCTCAAGAAACAATTGCCATGTGCAAGAACAAAACTATCGCATCTGCTTACGGAGGAGATGAGCAAGCCTGTATGGATAAAACTCGTTTTCTTACGAGGAATGTATGTGCGAGTGTCTTGCGGGCTGCATACAACATCAATGGTTTTGTTGAAGAGCGAAATCCCGGTGACGTTGGTACTTGGTACAAAACCGAGGAAATCCTAAATAAATATAAAATCCGCACCCAAGAGTGGGCCAATATTCCACGTAAAGAATAGCTGGCAGGCGTCGCCCATTAAGTGGAGCCTGCCGATAAATCCAGGCCATGAAGAAAAATATGAAACGCCTCAACCGATATACGACACTGCCGGTGCTTCTCGACATGTTGAAGCGAAAGCGGCTTGTACTTCTCGATCCGGCATCTTGGGAGGACAAAAATGATTCTGAAATCCTTTTGGTTTACAAGGAACGGAAAAAGATTCAGAAACTATTCGCCCTTTGTTTTTCATACGGCGACGAAACTATTCACCACTGGAAGACCTTCGCCGATGGAATAAGTGGCTGTTGTATCGAGTTCGACACCAAGAAACTGATCACCTTACTTAAAACACAGCCAAGCGTCCGATTTGGTGATGTCAGGTACAAGAAGATTAAAGAACTCGATGATGCCACGATTGGAGTTGGTGACATTCCATTCATCAAGCGTTGGCCCTATCGGTGCGAAGAGGAATTTCGCGTCATTTGGGAGGGGCGCACCTCTGAAACTTGCCTTGAAATTCCTTTTGACCTGCAAATAATCACCAAAGTAACGATCAGCCAACGAATGCCACAGCAGGTATATGAAACAATCTGCGAGAGCCTCCAAGATGCGTTCCCCCACCCCGAGCAACGCATAAACCGCTCTACGCTCTACCATAACCAAGTGTGGATCGATAAATTCAAGAGGGCTTAACTCCTTGGATGCAACATTCTCAAGGCTGTACCTCAAGGCAATCGTTGAGTGTCTGTTATCCGGGAGCGATTGGGGTCAGCATCACAATTGATTTTGCACTTCAGTTTGGGGTTATATTCCCCATTCTTGAAATAAGAATGTTGACAAAGCTGCCCATTGGATAGTAGTTTCTGGTCATTCATTCTCATTTCAAGAATAAAGAATATGGCAAAGATCAGCAATAAGCAGCCGGTACTCAAGCCGCAAGATTTGTATGTCTTGCTGGCGTTGTTGAGCCGTAGCGGCGGAAGTGTGGGGTATCCCGAATTGGCGGAGCAGACGGGGCTGGCGGTGTCGGCGGTGCATGCGGCGTTGAAGCGTGCGGCGGCAGCGCAATTGGCGATGTTTCAGGATCGTCGCCCCGTGGTGCTGAAGACGCAGTTGCGCGAGTTTTTGCTGTATGGGGCGAAGTATGCTTTTCCTCCGGTGTGGGGTTCGCTGACGCGCGGTGTGCCGACTGCTTATGCGGTGGCGCCGTTGAATAAGACGATTGCGCCCTCTGCCGACCCTGTGCCAGTGTGACCGCATCCGAAGGGTGAAGTTCGGGGAGTGGGTTTGGCGCCTTTGTATCCGTCAGTTCCGGCTGCGGCGCTAAAGGATGAGCGCTTGTATGCCATGCTGGCATTGTTCGATGCGCTGCGCAGTGGTCAGGCGCGAGAACGCAATGCGGCGCAGAAGTTGTTGGAGGAATTTTTCCAATGAAGCCGCAATGTCCGAACGTGCCGAAGATGGAGCTGGTGGCGCGGGCGCTGGGTGATTTGCGTGAGCAGTTGGTGTTCGTAGGCGGATGTGCGGTGGATTTGTTGTTGACGGATGCTGCGGCCGCGTGTCACGGGTGACTTACGATGTGGATCTGGTGGCGCAAGTAGCCGCCTTATCGGGTTACCACAAATTGGAGAATGAGTTCGGCAAGTTGGGATTTAAGCGCAATATCTCAGACGGCGCCCCCATCTGTCGCTGGAGGCTGGAAGGTTTGGAAGTGGATTTGATGCCGACAGAAACGCGCATCTTGGGTTTCGCCAACCGTTGGTATCCATTGGCGATGCAAACCGCACAATGGGTCGAGTTGCCGAATACGCTGAAGGTACGTTTGATTGACGCGCCTGTGTTTTTGGCATGTTGCCGTTTGTGGCATAGATACACACCACTTTTGCGCGCCCCCCGCAAACCATTACGCCGCGCGGCTTTCGGCGGTTGTGTTTCCAGCAGGTGTCAAAGTCGGGCATCAGCGCGTATGGCAATACGCCAGAACCCCAGAACCCCAGAACCCCAGAACCCCATTCGTCCCACCGCTCGGAATATTCTTTAACCTTTATACGCGGTGCCAGCGGGCTTATGATCTTGCCAGCGCCAACACCGGGTCGAGCCGCGCCGCGCGGCGCGCCGGCCACACGCTGAACAGGACGCCGGTGCCGAGCGCCGTGCCGAATGCCGCTACCACTGCCCACCAGGGCGCGGCCACCGGTAGTGACGGGTAGATGCGCCCGATCACCAATATGCCTATCTCGCCCAGGATCAATCCCATCACGCTGCCGATACCGGACAATAAAATCGCTTCGGCAAAAAACAGGTTTTTGATTTGCACCGCTGGCGCACCCAACGCCTTGAGCAAGCCGATTTCCTTGACGCGCTGGGAGACAGCGATGAGCATCACGTTCATGATTAAAATGCCGGCAACCGCAAGGCTGATGGCAGCAATACCGCCCACCGCCAGTGTCAGCGCGCGCAGGATGCGGTCGAAGGTGGCGATCACGGCATCCTGGGTGATGACCGTTACATCGCGTTCGCCATTGTGGCGCATCAACAATATTTCTTCCGCATCATGCATGGCCTGATTGACGGCATCGCGGCTTTTCGCTTCCACCAGGATGCGGAACAGGCCGGAGGTATTGAACAGCATGTGTGCCGAGGCGACCGGTATGATGACCAGATCGTCGCTATTCATGCCCATCGATTCACCCTGGCTGGACATCACGCCGACCACGCGAAAACGCCGGTCACCCAGCCGCACCCAGGCGCCGATGGCCTGCCCTTTGCCGAACAATTCGTTCTTGATCCTGGCGCCCAGCACGCACACCGATTCGCTGGAGTAAATATCTCCGGCGGGCAGGAATTGTCCTTGCGCCATGCTCATGTGGCGCACTTCCAGCAGATCGGAAGTAGAGCCCAGCACGACCGCTTCGCGGTTGAGCGCATCCCTGGAAATTTGCGAGGAGCCTACCGTCAGCGGCGCGATGCGCATGACAGCGCGGCTGCGCAACAGGGCTTGCGCGTCATCCAGGCTGAGTTCGCGCGGAATCTGCCCGGACAGCATGCCCGCCCCGATCCCGGAGGTTTCGGTGCGTCCGGGCAACACGATCACCAGATTGGTGCCGAGCGAAGAGAATTGGTTGATTACATAACGCCGCGCACCTTCGCCCAATCCGGTCAGCACCACCACCGACGCCACGCCGATGGACATCGCGAGGATCATCAGTAAGGTGCGCGTGCGGCTGCCGCGCAGGCTGCTGGAGGCGAACAGCAAGATGTCGATCAGCCTCATGCGCTTTTTTTATCCTCGCGGATGATCTGGCCATCCACCATGCGCAACTGGCGTGTGGCGCGCCCGCCGATGGCCGGATCGTGGGTTACTACGATCAGGGTGACCTGCTGCTCGACGAGTTGTTCGAGCAGATTCATTACTTCTTTGCCGGTGGTTTGATCGAGGTTGCCGGTCGGCTCATCGGCCAGCAGCACGGTGGGGTGCATGCTGGTGGCGCGGGCAATCGCCACGCGCTGGCGCTGCCCGCCGGAGAGTTGATCCGGCCTGTGGTCGGCGCGATCCGTCAGGCCATAATTATCCAGCAGCTTCGCCACGCGCGCCTTGCGCTCAGCCGGTGTAATGCCCGCCAGTATCAGCGGCAATTCGATGTTCATCGCGGCAGTCAGGCGCGGCACCAGATGGAATGCCTGGAATACGAAACCGATTTTTTCGCTGCGCACCCTGGCTTGCTGCTCATCATTCAGGTCGGTGACATTGCCGCCATCCAATCGGTAAGTGCCGGAATTCGGGCGATCCAGTAAACCGATCAAGTTGAGCAGGGTGGACTTGCCGGAACCGGATGGCCCCATGATGGAAACATAATCGCCCGCAGCGATGTTCAGATTGATCTCGCGCAACGCCACGACTTCCTGATCGCCGACCATGAAGCTGCGGCTGACTTGCTCGAACTGGATCATATGCTGGGCCGAATCATTTGCCGTGTCGAATTATTTAACAGGTTTGCTCTTTTCGGGCTGCACGCGCGCACCGGCCTTCAATCCGGCCTGGTCCAGCGACATCACGATCTGGTCGCCATCGTTCAGCCCTGCGGTAATCTCGGTGTGTTGCCAGTTTGCCAAGCCCGTTGTCACAACGCGATCAACGAGTATGCCATCGGCTCCATACAGCAACACGCGCTTGCCTTCCAACAGGGTTTGCGTGGGGATGCGCAGCACGTTTGCGCGCGACGCATGCACGATTTCGACATCGGCGCTGTAACCGACCAACAGGTTTTCCGCAGTGGGCGGATTGACAAATTCAACCTCGACTTCCACCGTGCGCGCCTGCTTTTCGAACTCCAGCACATAAGGCGCCACGCGCTTGACCTTGCCGGGGAACGGCTTATCCTTGATCGCATCCAGCGTGATGCGGCTGATCTGCCCCACCTTGATGTTGGCCGCATCCACTTCATCGATCGGCGCGCTGACGAACATGCAGCGATCATCTATCAGGTCGATTGCGGGCAGGGTCAGGATTCCGGGCGGCGAGGGCGTGGCGTATTCGCCCAGTTCACCGCTGATATCCGCCACGATGCCGTCGAACGGCGCGCGCAGAACCATGCGTTCCAGGCTGGCCTTGGCTACGGCAATGCGTGAACGGCTTTGATCAATCTGGCTGCGGGCGACTTCGCACCCGGCGCGGCTCACTTTGGCAGCGGAAATTCTTTGATCCACCGCCTCGGCAGAAATAAAGCCGCGTTCCTTCAATTGGCGTGCGCGGCCTGCTTCCTTTTCAGCCAGGTCTGCCTGCACACATGCCTGCTGCTCCTGCGTCTGTGCTGTGGCTAACTGCTCCTGCGCCAACCGCTCCTGGGCCTGCAAGTCGTTGTTCCATAATTCCAGCAACACCTGGTTGGCTCTTACGCGCTGCCCCTTTTTTACCAGCAAATGCGCGATCTGCCCGCCGGACGGAGGGGCCAGCTTGGCGCGGCGGCACGCTTTGACCGTGCCCGCGCGGGTGTTGCTCACGGTCGCTTCCACTTCCCCGCGTTCGACCTTGGCCAACTGCACGAACAGCGGCGCGGGGCGCGTGAAGTACCATGCGGCGAGAGCCAGCAAAACGACTGCTACAATCGCTGCGGTGCGGCGCAATGGAAAACCGCGCTTGCTTTGTTGGGGCAAAACCATTCAACCTCCTGAACAACCGGTGAAGCAAGACAAAATGCGGGGACGCCGACAGATACAGCGCGGTGGATTATATGCAAACGGGGGGTGGAACGGAAGGTTGAGCCTGATGAGTTACAGACACATTACTAGCAGATCAGGATTATCACTCTCAAAGGCAGGCGCTAATTCGGGTATCCAACAGGAGCAACGGTTATGAACATCACGATTCCATCAACTCGGCCGAGACGGTCGAGATCAAATACGAAACTGCGGCAACCATTGCTACCGAGCCGGATGCGAGTGCTGAAAAAGTTGGGGGCGCGAATGGGAGTGATTGAGTAGCCATTCACATGGCGAGCAGCACTTGCTCCGAAACGGCGCGAACTTCTTTTTTGCGGCCATGCCCAGGGAGCGGAACGTCTTCCACTTCCACCAAGCCGAACCGTTGCAGTTCGTCGATATCCCGTTTCACGGCGCTACGATCTCGGTGAAGGCGTTGCGACAGGTCGGTTATCGAGCCGGGGTGTTCTTTCACTTCACGGAACAATACAAGCTTTGCGGTGGTAATCAGACGCGCCAGGTCTTCCGGGTCTTCAAACGAAATAATGCGTTCTTTTGGGATGGCTTTTTTTTGGTCTGCCAGCTTGGCAATGGCTTTGCCGCGACTAAAGAATTTATCCGTGCCCGATATTTTTATGGTGGTCTTCATTTTTTGCTCCTATATTTAATCCAGTCCTTCTGAAACCGTTCTTCGATGTCCTCGAAACTGGTGAACTCAACAGGTTTTACCACGCCCAACAAGTGTTTGTGGTGGCGTCCATGGGCATTGTCATAACCGACCACTCGCCCGTTATCTGCCTGAAAAATGGCGTGGTTGATATACGCCAAATTGTATCGGACCACTTTTCCGCGTTGATCCACCCAAATTTCGCGGCGCAAAACGCCGTTGCCATTCTTGGAAGACAATGACCACGAATCGTCGGATATTTTAATTTCAGACATGACTCATGGTATCACTGCTGAGGATGCTTTGAAAAGCAAAAATCAGGGAGTACGTCCGGGCATGTAAATGTAGATAGTCATTTTCAAAAAGCGGGATTTTCCGGGCAGCGCATCTTTGAAGTGCATGGCTCGATTCATCGGATGCGCTGTATGGATGACCGAGTTAGGTTTCATTGACCGGAGTGTCTTTGCTTGTGCTTTTAACAAGGTTGATTGCGTGGACGCAATCTTGTTTGTTGTAGTAGCTCTCGCCGCTTGTGATTGGTTCATGGTTTTGGGATTTTAATCTCCAACGCCACTGACCAGTGGTGCTGTTAATAAGACCTCGGGTAGCAGCGGTCTCTTTATAGATTTCAAAATACATGGGGTTCTCCTATGGACGTGATTGGTGGTTTAAAAAATAGCATTTATATGCTTTTCCGAAAAATGGTTAAACCGTAGAATGCGGGGAGTAATTCTGTTCCGATAACCGGTCGGCGGCAAGCAGATAAATAGGGGAATTTTTATGCTCGGCACGTTATTGAAATGGTTCGGCGGGGAAGGCAGTAAGCCAGCAAGCGGCAAATCAAAAAGCGGGGAGCCAGAAAGCGGGGAGCCGCCTGCCAAGCTGAACAGGCTCTACGAGGGGGATCGCGGCATTCTTGATCTGCATTCAAATAGTGCAGCACTCAGAATCTGG
>FZPX01000305.1_pt1 | contig 10917 bp, 8 predicted proteins | sample 1534791 | NCBI WGS metagenome assembly FZPX01 (sample SAMEA104161951, study PRJEB21768) | metagenome | biome: subterrestrial habitat; feature: phreatic zone; material: underground water | place: France | collected 2016-06-01 | depth 60 m | reverse complement strand
TTCTCGGCGCGCGGCTACAACATCGAATCGCTCACCGTGGCGCCCACCGAAGATGCCACCCTGTCGCGCATGACCATCGTGACCAGCGGTTCGGACGACGTGATCGAACAGATCAACAAGCAGCTCAACAAGCTGATTGAGGTGGTCGCGGTGATGGACTTGAGCGAAGGCGAACATATCGAGCGCGAGTTGATGCTGGTAAAAGTGCGTGCGGTGGGCGAGGTGCGCGAGGAAATGGCGCGCATGACCGATATTTTCCACGGACGCATCATAGATGTCACCGACAAGACCTACACCATCGAGCTGACCGACACCGTCTCCGGGCTGGATAGCTTCCTGCAAGCCATAGACCGCAGCCTGATACTGGAAACCGTGCGCACCGGCGCATCCGGTATCGGACGCGGCGACAGGGTTTTGAAACTTTAAAAGCAGTCGTTAGACGTTAGTCGTTAGTGGGTAGTTAAACCCGCGTAGCGGACGACATTAACTAACGACTACCGACTAACGACTACCGACTAGTTTTTTTTCAACGAGGCCAACAATGAAAGTTTATTACGACAAAGACGCAGATCTGTCCCTGATCAAGGGCAGGCAGGTAACCATTATCGGCTATGGTTCGCAAGGCCATGCCCACGCCCAGAACCTGAAGGAATCCGGAGTCAATGTGACGGTTGGTCTGCGCAAGGATGGCGCCTCGTGGAAGAAGGCGGTCAGCGCAGGACATCAGGTGATGGAAATCGCCGATGCGGTGAAGAATGCCGATGTGGTCATGGTGCTGCTGCCTGACGAGCAACAACCGGAAATTTTCAACAAGCATGTGGCGCACAACTTGAAGAAGGGTGCGGCGCTGGCCTTTGCACACGGTTTTACCATCCATTACAACCAGATCGTACCGAGCGGGGATGTGGACGTGATCATGATCGCGCCGAAAGGCCCCGGCCATACCGTGCGTTCCGAATACCTCAAGGGCGGCGGCGTGCCGACACTGATCGCGGTGTATCAGGATAAATCTGGCAAGGCCAGGGACATCGCGCTGTCTTACGCGGCAGCCAACGGCGGCACCAAGGGCGGCGTGATCGAGACCAACTTCCGCGAAGAAACTGAAACCGACTTGTTCGGCGAACAAGCCGTGCTGTGCGGTGGCGCGGTAGAGTTGGTGAAAGCCGGTTTCGAGACGCTGACCGAAGCGGGCTACGCGCCGGAAATGGCCTATTTTGAGTGCCTGCACGAACTGAAGCTGATCGTGGACCTGATGTACGAAGGCGGCATCGCCAACATGAATTACTCAATTTCCAACAACGCGGAATATGGCGAATACGTGACCGGTCAGCGTGTGATTGGCAACGAAGCCCGTGCCGCGATGAAGGAAGCGCTGAAGAATATCCAGAACGGTTCCTATGCCAAACAATTCATCCTGGAAGGCCGCACCAATTATCCGGAAATGACCGCGCGCCGCCGCTTGAATGCCGAGCACCCGATCGAAAAAGTCGGCGCCCAGTTGCGCGCCATGATGCCGTGGATCAGCAAGAACAAGCTGGTCGATCAATCTAAAAACTAAAGGGCAGTCGGTAGGCGTCAGTCGTCAGAAGTTAGTTAAAGGCAAAACCTTGGCTTCCAACTAACGAATGGCGACTAACGACTAGCGACTAAATGAACAACTACCCCCACCCCATCATCGCCCGTGAAGGCTGGCCGTTCCTGGCAATTGCGCTGGTTCTGGCTGTAGCCGCTACCCTCTGGTGCGCCACATGGTCCATCCTGATGTGGATCATCGCGCTATTCGTACTGCAATTTTTTCGCGATCCGGCGCGTGAGATCCCGCAGGATGCGGGCGCGGTGCTGTCTCCGGCGGATGGCCGTATCGTGGTGGTGGAGCGTGTGAATGACCCTTATGTGCAGCGCGAAGCCATCAAGATCAGCGTGTTCATGAACGTATTCAACGTACATTCCAACCGCAGCCCGGTGGACGGTGCGGTGCAGCGCGTGCAGTATTTCCCGGGCAAGTTCGTGAATGCCGATCTGGACAAAGCCTCAACGGAGAATGAGCGCAACGCGGTGTGGATCAAGACTACGGATGGGCAAGATGTCACCAGCGTGCAGGTGGCCGGGCTGATTGCGCGGCGTATCCTGTGTTACGTGAAGGCGGGAGATATTCTTGCGCGCGGCCAGCGTTACGGGTTCATCCGCTTCGGTTCGCGGGTGGACGTGTACCTGCCGCTGACGGCTACCGTCAAAGTTGCCATTGGTGATAAAGTGTCTGCCACGACCACCATTCTGGCTAAGCTTTAAGGGAAATGGAAATTCTTAAAGTACCGTTATTCATGTCACCAACATCACCCCATCCCCCTCCTAACCTCCCCCTTGAAGGGGGAGGCACTATACTCCCTCCCCTTCAAGGGGAGGGTTGGGGTGGGGATGGGTTTTGTTTTGGCTTATGTGACGTAATTTATAAGTGGTATTTTGGTAATTTCCTGCTCCCTAACCCCTGCTATCATGCCTGACCTGAACAACAATCGGAAATCCATGGACCTGCGCAGGCGCGGCATTTACTTGCTACCCAACCTGTTTACCACGGGTGCGCTGTTCGCCGGTTTTTACGCGATTGTGCAGGCGATGAACCTCAGATTCGAGATCGCGGCGGTGGCAATTTTTGTCGCTATTGTGCTGGATGGGCTGGATGGCCGCGTGGCGCGCCTGACCCACACCCAGAGCGAATTCGGCGCGCAATACGACAGCCTGTCAGACATGGTGTCGTTCGGCGTTGCTCCCTCGCTGATTATTTACGAATGGGCGTTGAAGGGGTTGGGCAAATGGGGCTGGTTCGCAGCCTTCATATATTGTGCGGGCACCGCTTTGCGCCTGGCGCGTTTCAACACAAACATAGAGGTGGTTGATAAGCAGAACTTTCAGGGCATGCCAAGCCCAGCCGCCGCCGCACTGGTGGCGAGTTTCGTCTGGGTAATGCTGGACAACCGTTTCACCGGCGAGGAAGTGCGCTGGTACGCCTGCGCCCTCACCACCTTCGCGGGTATCACCATGGTGGGCAACCTGAAGTATTACAGCTTCAAGTCCATCAACATGCGCAAGAGCGTGCCGTTCATCGTTATCTTCCTGTTCGCGCTGTTCTTCATATTCATCTCGGTTGATCCGCCCAGCATCCTGTTCCTGCTGTTCCTCGGCTACAGCCTGTCCGGCTATGTGATGTGGCTGATAAATTGGCGAAGACACGGCAATGACAAAGCGGGTGAGGAAGACCAGTAGTAGCCTGCATGGCGTGCCATGGAGGCCAGCCTTTTCCTGTTGTCCCACATCCCAAGATGCTCAGTGACGCAGTAGAAAACCTGCTCCCAGACTTCTGGTAAATGCCGGAAAAAGAAAATAACTTTAATTACGCCAAAAAATGACACTACCATTAACCCAGATTGTCCATTAGACCGAAAACAGCGTCATTCCCGCGCAGGCGGGAATCCAGGTGGTTGAATAATCCCCGCGTAGCGGGACAAAACCGGGGTCTTGCCCGCGCACCCGCAAGGGGTAGGCCGTGGTTGTAAAGCCAATAAATTGGCAACAACCACGCACTAGCGGAGTGTTTGTCCGCTGGATTCCCGCCTGCGCGGGAATGACAGCGCTAATGGTTTATCCGGGATTAATGATCAAGATCGACTTTAATTTTTTTGAGGTACCCTTAAGGCATAGGCAAGGCAACAAAAGACATAGGCAAAATGGCAAGTTATCTAGACCTTTTGGCATATATGAATTTGCAGCGGTTGGGGTTACTCTTCGTGCCGAGCGTCCAAGCTCAAGGTTGTGACCAGCCGTTTTATGATTTTCTACAAAAAACTAAGGGGAATTAATTATGAATACGCTCAAGAAAATTGCTACCGCTTTGCTTCTGCTGATGGCTATTGTACCGACAATTGCTTCTGCAGCCGATACGATGACCATAAAGAAATTGAATCCATGGACTGATTGCGGTATCGGCGCCATGATTTTTACCGATACCGGTTGGGCGGCAGCGATTTCGAATGTTATTTGGGATTTGGGAACGACAGCGGTTACTTCCAATGTATCCTCGCAAAATACTTGTGGGAGCAGTAACGCTAAGGTTGCCATGTTCATTGGTACAACCTATGCAAATCTTGAAGATGAAACTGTAAAAGGAAATGGCCAACACCTTCAAGCCATGTTGAACATCATGAGCTGTGATCCTGCTTCCCACGAAAATATTATTCGTTCGGTTAGGTCAGAATTTAGCCAGTCATTACGTAATGCTGACTACACTCAGAAAGCTTCGCTAGTAAAAGCAGAGGAGTATTACAACATCGTGCAGGCAAAGGTTACTGGAGAATTCGCACAACAGTGTAAGGCCCTGTAATTTACCGTAGTAGTTTCGCACCAACAGGAGCCTGTTGACCAGTTCAGCAGGCTCCTATCATTTTGGGGCTTGACATATATACTGCCTGTCTATTTTTCATGGCCATGCTCAACTATTTATCTGTCTGAACTCAACACTTAATGATTCTTGTTTTTTCCGTCCTTCTAATTCTGGTTGCCTATACAAGCACTCCCTTGGCATATGCCGAACCGCCAAACAATGTAAAAGCACTTATGCGCCAAGCAGAAGTGAAAGGCCTCGCCTATCACCCCTATTGGAAGGCTTTGATGCACTATCGAAACAAAGAACATACCAATAATACAAGCTTGGCCAGTGAAATTGTTGCGTCTGATTATTTTCTGTCTCCTGTTGGCGCCACAAATTCATCTGACGAGTTAGCAGCAACACTTGCAGCTTTTTTTATAGAGCCCGGAGAATATCCTGACGATCACGCACAGTGTAGATTCGTTGCTCGATACAAATGGCTCCGCAAATCTCTTGATTGGGAGGGATTAAACCCCCCTTCCGTTATCTGCAAACGATTTAACGAATGGTCGATGAATGGCAAGGTAGAATCTTTGAGCCTTGTGTTTGCAACTGGATACCTCAGTAATCCCGCTTCGTTTTATGGGCACATTCTCCTCAAGTTCAATACCAACCGTTCGGTTATTCCAAGTGATTTTCTTGATGAGAGCATCAATTTTGGCGCGATAGTCCCCAGTAATGAGAACGGAGTTGTATATGTTCTAAAAGGGCTTTTTGGAGGATATGATGCCAGCTTTTCGAATACCCGTTTCTACCGCCTTAACCACTTGTATGCCGAGAGCGAATTGCGTGACATGTGGGAGTATGAATTAGCACTTAGCAAAGAAGAGGTTGACCAGATAGTTGCACACAGTTGGGAGCTTTTGAGAACCAGGTTCACTTATTATTTTTTGAAAGAAAACTGTGCCTACCGCATGTCCGAACTACTTGAACTAGTGATAGAGCAACCCTTGCTGCCTAGAGACGTACCTTGGGCAATACCTGCCACAATATTTAATCGTATCGAGTCATTCGAGAGAAATGGAATACCCCTTGTACGTAAAGTGAGGCTCATCCCATCGCGCCTAAACAGCTATTATGAAAAATATTTAGCCTTGGCTCCCAAGCAAAAAATATTGGTAAAGGATTTAGCTTTCGGTTCCATAGACTTAGAATCTGCTCGATATTCTGAACTGTCGGAGACCGATAAAATCGCAATCATTGACACGCTCCTCGACTATTACGAGTTTCGTATTGTTGGGGACGATAAGAGTCTGGCGCTTAAAAACTCCAAGCGCAAAATATTGGTTGAACGAGCTGGTCTGCCCAGTCAAATTTCATTGGCAGCGGAAGTTCCACACCTGACCAATTCATCCCCTCCACATAAGGGGCCTCTACCTGGGATGATCCGTGTCGGGCTTCTGCATAACAGTCAATTAGGCACTGGTTCTGAATTACGTTTAAGGCCTGCGTATTTTGATTTTTTAGAGCTCGATGCCGGTCGCATTCCAAATTCATATCTGACGATGTTTGACCTTAGGACAACTTATGTAAATAATCGATTTAAACTTAGAAGCCTGGATTTGATAAACATCGAGAACATGAACGTTGCTCAAACTCCTTTGCCAGGTGATGGTGGGCTAGCTTGGGAAATTAAGCTCGGCTTTGAAAGCCACTATCTGAGATGCCGCGATTGCATGACTTTCAGCCTTATAGGTGGGATCGGTAAAGCAACTCCAATTACAAACAATGTTATGGCCTACGGCATGATGGATATTTTCACACAAACAAAATATCAGCACTCGGGAACGGTAGGAGTGACTCCACGAGTAGGCTTGATTGCCTCGCCATTCGCGGGTTGGAAATCGAGCTTTAGCTTAGGACAACGGAGATACATCAACGGCTCTCAGCAAGAGAACCGTGTAATTCGATGGGAAAATCGTATCGGTAGCAAACGCGATTGGGATATACGCATTAGCTACGAAGAAGAACTTGCACGTGAAGTACAGGTAGCTGTTTCTACCTATTGGTAATTTAGATAGAGTTCAGCTTGGCTTAATCGAATAATAAATATTGAATTAGTTGCTTTGTGATTCCCGCTGGCGGTAGGTAAAGATGAGCCCAGTACCACTGGTACGATTACGCAGCGTGACCGAACCTTTGAATTGAACGGCAATGCTGCGTGCGATTGCCAGGCCCAGGCCGCTGCCTACTTGTGTATTGTCAGGCAAGCGGTAAAAAGCGTCGAAGACCCGCTCAAGCTCTGCATTTGGAAGGCCGGGCCCATTGTCGATGACTTCGAGAATGGCATCACCGTTGTCGCGGCCAATGCGAACGGTCACTTCACCGCCTGCCGGAGTGTAGCGTAGTGCGTTGTCCACGGCATTACGCAGCATCAACTGAATGGCCGAAGCATCCGCATCTATCTGCACTTCCGTTTCCTGGGCCAAACCCAGGTCAATTTTTTTTGCGTCGGCGATAGGCATAATTTCTTGGATGACAGTCAGTGCCACCGCAGCCAAATCCACCTTGAGGAGATGGGTTGCGCTTGCCTGTTGCCGGACAAGATCCAGCAATTGGTTGAGCAGGTGGCGCGACCGTTCCAGCCCATCCTTGAGTGGCACCAGGCGTTCCTTGCTGATGGCAAAAGAATCGGTCCGCTCGATATTTTGCGCTTGCAACGATAGCGCGGTCAGCGGCGAGCGCAATTCATGCGCTGCATCGGCTATGAACCGGCGCTGCGCTTCATTCATCTGGTTGACGCGTTGCAGCAATCGGTTGATGGCGTGTATGAAAGGGGCTGCCTCATTCGGCACTTTGTTGGTCGGCAACACAGACAAGCGATCCTCGTTTTGCGTGTCAATTATTTCGGCGAGTGTGCGGAGCGATGACATTTCAGACTTTATGATTTGCCGCGAAACAAGAATCAATACCGGGATCAATACCAATAATGGCAATAAAGTCAGGAGCGCACTTTCGCGAGCCATGTCTTTGCGTATTTTCGCTTCTTGAGCAACGGCGAAGCGAGTACCTGAAATAGAGACGTAGATATACACACGCCAGTACAAACCATCAATCTCAACCGTGTGATATCCGGAGGATAATTTGGCGGGTAACTTGAGTAACGGGGGAAGAGAAGAGCGCGAAGCGGTAACCGGCTGCACCACAATGCGCTTGGGATCTCTATCCATTGATTCGATAATACGCTCATCTTCGAGCGGCGTTTTGTAGGTGTCAACCAACAGGGCAATTTGGCGCAGTGTGTCATCCTGAAATCGTTGCGATTCGTTATAAGCCAGCCAGAATGAAATACCCGAAGCCAGTTCGCTGATTGCCAAAATGGCGATGCTGATCCAGACAACCAATTTATATTGAATCGAATTTTTCATGTGTTACGCGCTACCATCCAGCCTGCGCCGCGCACATTTTTAATTGCGTCAGTGCCCAATTTTTTGCGGATGCCGTGTATCAGAAAATCCACCGCGTTGCTTTCCACTTCCTCATTCCAGCCATAGATGCTTTCCTCCAGTTGCGCCCGGTTCAGTATCGTGCCGGGGCGCAACAGCAAGGCTTGCAGCAGCGAAAACTCGCGCGCGCTCAGCAGGCATACCGCTTTACCTCTGCTGGCCTCGCGGGTCGCGGGATTGAGGTTGATGATGCCGTTGCTGAGCACCGGAGCCGCTTGCCCGCCCTGGCGGCGCAGCGCGGCGCGCAAGCGGGCAAGCAGTTCACCAATATCAAATGGCTTGACCAGATAATCATCGGCGCCCGAATCCAGACCTTTGACGCGCTCTTCCAGTTCATCCCTTGCGGTGATAATGATCACCGGCAGAGCACTTTCATTCGCGCGCAGCTTTTTTAGCACTTCAATGCCATCGCGGCGGGGCAAGCCTAAATCAAGCAATACCGCTTGATGTTCCTGATTATCCAGCGCGCGTAACGCGGTTTCGCCATCTTGCACCCAATCCACCGCATAAGCCGCATCGCGTAGCGCCACGCACAACGCGTTGCCGATCATCGGATCATCTTCAACCAGCAAAATGCGCATATTTGTTTTCTGCAATACCAGATTTAAAAACGAATGGATTATCTTGGCTACTGAAAATCCCAGCGATATCCCAAGTTAAAGAATTTGCGCCGTATTTTATTGTCCAGCGTTGGGCTGCTGGTATGGATTTGTGCGATCCCTCCGCCGACCTCGAAATTGAGGGATTGATTCAGGCGGTAGCTGGCATTGAAGCTGGGGCTGACCCTACGCTGATACCCGGTCAAGACGTTATTCTCGATGTATAACTGCAGGGCAATATTCAACTGCCAGTTCTGCCGGATCGTTGCAACCTGGCTAAACGTCAATGTCTTGGCCTTGAAGCTATTGGCATTGGTATAGCTGGCGCTCGCCACACCCAGGTCGTTGTTAAACAATAAATTGTTGCCCACCAGTTGGGCGGTATAAACATATATCCTGTTTCTGGGGAAAACTGTGTTTGCATTGAGCAGGGCATCGTACGCCTCGTAACTGGTGGTATTGCTGATGCGGACGTCGCCGCCGATTTTCAGGCGCGAAGAGTAGGGCTGAGTCACGCCGAACATGTACTGGTTGAAAATCGGGCTGGCTTTCAGGGCATCTGCAAGCAAAGTATTGGCCGATACGCCCGACTTGAGCAATCCCGCAATTGATTGTGTGGGCTGAAGCAGCAGCGCGTTGGTGGTTTGCAGATTCCTGCGATGGTCTATCAGCATGGTGTAGTTGGAACCCTCCGCGCTGGTCCAGTTACCCTGGATCAACCCGGCATTGACTTTCCTGAACAGGGTGTCATATTCCAACAGTCCCATGTGATTGTTGCTGGTGTCAAAATAGTGCGTTTCCATTCCTGCTGCGCGTCGGTCCAACATCCCGCCTACGCGCTGCCCTATCAGATATGTGTTGCCGCTCCATTGTCCGGGAAGGCGTGACAGATCAACGCTGATTGCGGCAAAGGACTTGGGTTCCGCGGTGCTGCCAGCGGCTGCAACAGGCTTGCCCAGGCTGCCATTTACACGCCATGCAGGGTTGAAATTACGGCTCAGCCATGCACCGTCAAAACGGCTGGGCACACCACCTGACGCACCCGTCTGTCGGCCCAGACCATACAGGTAGCTTTGGTCACTTGCCCCTTGTTCGATATAGGCCGCGTTCAAGAAGTTATTGTTCCCTATGCCGGGAATATAATTCGCCGTAAAAGTATCGCGAAACACGAGACGGGTCTCGGTGGTTTCGGTGCGCTTCCATCCCGTAAGGTCCAAAGACGACAACAACTGTGTTTGGTCGCTGCTGTTTGATGAAGTTACCACGCCGGATGGAAGTGCCGTACTGTCGGTATGCAACAGCCCCCTGGAATAATTTTGGGAGAAGCCGCCAGAGAAAATCATCTTGTCATCGGTGTTTAATTTTTCGGGTACTGATTTTTCAGCCTCGTAAGCGGGCATGAACACACGTGCCAGATTTTCCTTCGCCTGGTTTATATCCTTTGCCTTTGGATATTGCTTGATATACAGATCATACTCTGTGCGTGCTTTAACAAATTCACCGTTTTTCTCGTACGCTAGTCCGAGCATGTGTTGTGAGGTTTGAGTTTGTTGGTTGGCCGGCAGGCTGAGCAGCTTTTTCAATATAATTATCGCATCCCGGTTTGAGTTGTTATTGAGTGCGATGTTTGCGTTGTCCATCAACTGCTTCGCTTCCTGCTCGGTCGAGTCCATTTCCGCCGCGCTTCGTGGCACGGCTGGCTTCAGGGCACCAGATGGCCCGGTCTGTGGCTGAGCCGGGATCGCCGCCAATGGCGCGCCAGCCGGTGGTTGGCCGGGCTGTTTAACGATGGGAGTAAAAATACTGATGCTCCGCCCATCATTGCCGGGGCGAATGTGGTAATCGACAAACTTGCCAAAGCTGATAGAAAGCGATGAGTCAATTTCAGGATAGGTAACGGTAAAGTGCGGAGCAATGTTAGACGGTGGCGAATCCCTTCTTTGCCAGACCAGCCTCGGGTCTGCCGCATCAATTTCCAGGAGGTTAAAGTAAATCCGGATATCACCATTCTTGAGCGCGGCCTGGCGCACATATTGGATGCGGGTGACGAACCGGATCTTGATTTCTGTCTCGTCCCCTGCCTGATTGATTTGAATTCGGTCAATCACCTCGGCAAACGCTGGCTTAATGGCAATGCCAAGCAACAATAAAATGCTGAGTAAAAAAACATATAAAGAACCATTTTTTATTGAGGGTTGCATAACAATACCAATTTTCAAATTTCATGCATAAGGGTACCTCTAAAATTTCAAATTTCGTCATTCCGGCGAAGGCCGGAATCCAGTGTTCTCAATCAACAGGACACCGGCCTTCGTCGGCGTGACGAATTTTTAGAGGCTCTCTTGTGTGAGCGTGCAGTGCGCGTCCTAATTTGCTTAGGGAAGCGCAGATTTATTCGGTTTTGTCGTTCCCGCGAAGGCGGGAACCCAGTCAAATAAAGGCACTGGATCCC
>FZPX01000304.1_pt1 | contig 10917 bp, 13 predicted proteins | sample 1534791 | NCBI WGS metagenome assembly FZPX01 (sample SAMEA104161951, study PRJEB21768) | metagenome | biome: subterrestrial habitat; feature: phreatic zone; material: underground water | place: France | collected 2016-06-01 | depth 60 m | reverse complement strand
TTGTTTTTTTTTTTTTAATGATACGGCGACCACCGAGATCTACACTCTTTCCCTACACGACGCTCTTCCGATCTAATCGAAGATGCCGGTTATCCCGTGCGCCCCATTGTGCTGGAGCGCGAGTTCAACACGCGCTATTGGGGGCAGTCCGTGACCGTGCAGGCAGTACGCCGCTGGCTACGCGGCGAAGCAATTCCCTCGCAGGAAAAGTTGCAGGTGTTGGCTGACTGGCTAAATATTGAACCGCATATCCTGCGCTTCGGTGAACAGGCGGTGAAGTCCATACGCGCCAAGCAAAAGAAGTGGGATGAAGGCATCGGCCACCAAGAGCGTGAGGTTATTGAGGCATATCTCAACTTGCCAGCTCCGCAACACAAGTTAGTACGCGAGGTGATATTGACTTTCGCGCAGGCGCACCTGGCGAAATCCGCAAGCAAGTCGCCCGTCAAGAAGGCAAAATAGCGTCTCAGGATGTTAGCGAGGCAAGAATCTGCTGCTTCTCGTTTGGGGTGAGCGTCTGCGCGAACTTGACAGCGGCGATGATTTGCTCTTGAACGGCTTCCGAGATATGGCCTTTCAACCCGGAGGTGTCGTTCATAAGCGCTTGAATGACTTCTTCCCTGCGGAGCTTCAATACTTCATGGCAGGCAAGGTGTGAGTCGTATTGCAGGAACGGGTGCTCTGCTTTATCAACTTTCACCTGGCACTGGAGCAGATGCGGCCTTGCATGAACAAAAGAATGTATTTCGGAATTGATAATGAATGTCCAATATTCCGGGTCATCTTCGGCAACCAACACCAGAAATTTTGGTTTTGATTTTTCAGGAAACTTGACCTCCAGCCGGACGACGCATCCGGGTAGTAGCTTTCCAAGGATAAACTTCTTGCGTGCTTCGGCAGGCAGGCCGTCACTGAGCAGCGACATTTAGTGTGCGCGCAGGTAGGCAATTACGTCGTTGGCATTCGGCAAGGTTTTGGCTATTGCATCAATCGGGATGAATTGGTTTTCGGAGGCTTCATGCCAAGCGGCATCATGGGTAATGTCGGTCAGTTCCCCGAATGTTTTTCTGCCGAACGCTGCAATGGTCTGGGAAATACAGTTTGTTTCGGATTCAGCCAGAAAGCTTATGTTTGCGCGGCGAATGGGTTTGATGTTTCTGCCTTGTGTCACCTTGAAGGCATCGTTGATAAGCTCGTCCCAGTCAATGTCAATGCTCTTGCGCCCGGCGGCTACTTTCATCATGTCGTAGATTGCCGAGGGAACCGGCCCATATTCCATGGCGATGTATTGGTCGCCACAGATAAGACGCCCGAAATCCTGAAGGTGTTGTTTGTCGGCGAGATAAAGAATTTTAGAAATGCCGTGCAGGGTCGGGGCAGTCAGGCTTTCGGCGATGTATAAAATCACCTCCAGCGCTTTTTCCCGATCAAAATGTTTTGCGTGTACAGGCATGGTTGCGGTTTCCATAATTTCTCTCCCTGAAATAATGGTCGGCATACTTGCGGAGATACTGCTTGGGGTTTGCTGGTGCGTCAAAGTGGGCGCATTGTAAACCCATTTTAATGATTCAGGCAAAGTGTGGTGGTTTGAGGGGGGATTGCGGGGGAGTTGCTGCGCCTATTCACTCTATTCATTGATTTTGCGAAACAGATTCAAATCATCGCCAATGTCACCAAACCTCGCCTCGATCAACCGCATCCGCCGCGCCATGTGATTCAGTGATATGTCCACATGCGCATCATGCTTGATGGTCAGCCGCTGATAGGTGCGACAGTGCATTCCCTTTGGCTTGATGCCATGCCCGTTCAGGATGCCCGGCTCCCATTTGAGCTGATCCCGGATTTTGTCTGCCCGCCGCGTTGCGCGGTCATCCAGATTTTCCCGCTGGCTGGAATAGGCCAGGCGGTAGCAGTGCCTACAGGCGAAGATAGTGCCGCCGTAGAGAATCGCCACGCGCCGCCCGCAGCCAACGGCAGGGCAGCGGAACCATGCCCGTGATCCGCCGTAGTTGCAGGGTGTCCATTCAACTCGAACTGCGTAATTCTCGCTTTTCCATTCGCCACCACCGCGCTGGTGCTTGTAGTCGAGAATCGCCCGGTCGGCTTCCGTCCTCACATTGATAGAGGCCACCTTTTCGCCGTTGCGCGTCCAGCTCCAGCCGAAGGATTTCCCCGCTGCCAGCAAGCCGTCTCGTTGCAAGCGCCGCACATCCAGCGCACGGTAATCGCCCGTTGTGTTCTTCCCGCTTTGATCTCGTCTACCGCTACCCATGCCGCCCATTATTTTTCTCCCGGATTTTGCCGAAATCATCAGCAATATTTAGCATTTTTGCTCATTGCCATTACCGCCAGAAACCACCAAACCCATATACTGCCTGCATTTCAGGTTAATTTGCATGATGCAATTTTTGCTCATGTTTAATGGCATTACGCTTGCCCGCGAAGCTGTTTCAGTTTCAAAAGCATGGCTAAAGTGCGCTCAAACTTGCGGTCGAGGTGCGTTTCGTAGCGATTCAGCTTCTCCAAACGATGCGCTTGCAGCCCTTCGCCCAATGCTTGTGCTTTGATGGCTGGTTGATAACGCGCCTCCCGTTCCATGCTCATGCAAATTGGCTCCAGATGTTCGCGGATGAATTGCTCAAGCCCTTCGGCGGTCGCCGGATATTCTTCATCTTCGACATACCCGTCCCACCAGTCGCGTGACTCTGGGATGAGCGCCCGCCGCGCTTTCTCGTAGGCGTTCTGCCCGCCCTTTCGCAGTATCGCCGATGCCTTGCGGGTCGCGGCCAGATCAATCTCCGCATTCCGCTGATCCGTGGCTATCTCTTCCGGGGTCGCCGTCAGCAAGTCATGCAAGCTGGCATTCTCGCCGGTTAGGCCACGCTGAAATGGTGCCGCCGAAGGCATGACCGTCTTCGGACTGTTCACCGAATTTTTCAGCCCCTCGTTGATCCTCGCCCCTTCGGCCAGTAGCACCCGCCGCTTGCGCCAGATGATTGCCGCCAGTTCCTCAATAAGATGCCGCTCGGTCATGCCCGCCGGATTGTGTTCCTCGATCAGCGCTGCCAGCAGGTCGGCAAATTCGCCCACGTCCTCATGAGGTAGCACGGCCAGCTTGGACAGGATGCCGTGCTTCATGGCGTTGTAGCGCACGGGTTCGTAGCTGCCCTGCGGCGCAACTTCGTTATCGCTTGCGGGGAATGGAACCACGGTTGAATCGTTTTCAAGTGTTTGCATATTTTTCTCCAGAATGTTTTCAATGAGTTCACGTAGCTTCGTTGCCTTTTTCGCTGCCATGATGGCTTACCGCTTTTCAGGCAAAACGCCATCCTGCCCTGCCTGTTGCCTGAGCTCTGCAATAATCGCTGACTCGTATTCGCTAATCAGGTTCTTTGTGGCAAGAGTGAGTTTGCCGACTGGTTCAACACGCAGGCCATCATCAACCAAGCTGAATACGAAGCCGCCCAACTGCAATGTGTAAATCAGGTCAGCGGCTTTCACCGTTGGCATGGTCTCGGCTGTCGCTATAGCGCCCGACTCGGCAATCGACTCCATTGCAGGTTCATGCCGGGGTGCGATTTTTGAATCATGGGTGGTTGCGACTTTTGCGACTTCTGCGACTTTTGAATCTTCGGCATTGCCTTTTGCGTGATAAGTCGCAAGAGTCGCAAGAGTCGCAATGGGTGGTTTTGCAATTTTCGATATTTCGGACGGGTTAAACCACATAATGTAATACCCTCCACGATTTGCGCGCCGCCACGTCGTCAACCATTGTCCCCTTGTCGTTTTCAGCGAGGTAGCCGTTCGTAACCAGCTCGCTGGTAGCAGCCGTCAATCTCGTTTTGTTGCGAAGCTGGTTTGGCCCTGAGCGTAGTACCTGCTTTGATCTGAATTGCTTGAAACCCCGCTCGCGCAGCCAGGCGGACAACAGTTCAGCGTCGATCACGGACTGCGGTATCGCCGCCGCACCGCGAATGCGTAGCGCTTCGGACAAATACCATTGCACCAGAATCAGGGCGCGTTCCAAGTGGCCTGTGTCGATAGCCCGAGCTGACAGCCCGCCCTCGATCACTGCGAGCACCCCGGCGATGCGGCAAGCGTTTTCCACCGCTTTGCTGGTGCGGTCGCGTAGTTCTGCAAGGTCGGCTCCCCGCGCCATCAGCGTTTCAAACTGGTTGCTTGCCGCCACAGCCAAAGCCTTGGCCTCATCGGTCAGCGGCAGTTCTACCGGGTCAAGCTCCTGCACAGATTTACCGGTTCGTGGTTCGGCTTCCATCAATCCTTTGAGCACGGCGAAAAGCCGTTTCAGTTCATGCCGGTCGCCTGCCCATTCGTATTTTTCAATATGGCGTGTTCCGATGGTTGATTCCGGCCATGCCACTAGGCAGCGAGCCAGCAGCCCTTGGCCGTTCGCCATACGATCCGACAACAACGTCGTCATCACATCCGGTTGGGCGAGCTGGTGAAACGCCATACGTCGCCCGTAGAGAATGCCAGCGCCATCACCAGCGCGTACTCTGTCGAATGGTGATCCGTCCCACATCTTGCACCAGCGCGCCATCGTTTTCAGGGCGTTGTCGCTGTTTAGCGCATGTCCGCCGATCAGCAGCCCACCCTCATCAGAAAACAGTGCAACACTGGGCTTTCCGATGGCGAGCTGCTTGTACATTCCTTCTACGGTAGGGTCAGTCATAAAGCACAACGGCACTATCGGTGGTTCCGGTTTCTCACCACATTTATCAGCAGCCTCGCGCACTTCCAAAGCGGTTGCAGCACCCTTCTTGCCGCTGGTGACCACCTTGCGCGCCGCATCGGTCGCTTGCGTCCATGCGGCGAGTTTGGACTCGTATGTCTTCAGCTCCAGCGCGTATGCCTCCATATCTGCCCGCTCTTGAACTTTTGCCGCACCGAGAACAAGGTCGTCAACTCCTGATTTCCTCTCACCGCTTTCACCCACGGTCAACAAGAATAATGACAGCGGCTTCCGCTCACCCCATGGCAACTTAATGTCGTAGTGCGCTTGCGCGGCCAGCGATGCAGCAGCCAGGACGCTTTGACAGCACAACGCGAGAGGTGCCTTGACGGACACATGGATCGCCATTGCGGCCTTGCCAAGAACGTCGCCAAGAGCCTCTACAGGGTATGGCCTGGCTGACGGCAAGGTTGCCCGTAGCGGTTCCGGTTCGAGTGCGTCATACCTGCCATCAGGATCACCGCCTGTTGCGTTCTTCTGGTCGGGTGGTGTATTGCCCTTGCCGCCCCTGTTTGAATCGCTTACAGGCGATCCTGCGGGGTCGGCTTTTTGCTCTACCGGCCTCGCTGCATCAATGGCCTGTTTTACAGCATCCAACCCGGTCAGCGTTGCCATATCGTTGAAGTCGGTTAGCCTATTCATAGCTTACCCCTTCGCTGAATACCGGCATGGCCAGCAATCCGCCAACGGCTTGCGCCGCTTCAATAGCTTTTCGTTTTCCGGTTCCGGTTTCGTCATCATCGGCGCACAGCACGATCACAGCATCAGGTTTTTTTGCGCGCAGTGCCTCAGCCATCTTGCGCAGATTTCCAGCATCGAAGGCGACAACAACAGCATGGCCGGTGGCCTCATGGATACTTGCGCCAGTGGCAAAGCCTTCACATACACAAACAGGCTTGCCAGCTTCGATCTTGCCGATTGGATAACCTCCCTTTTCGCCGCCGGATAAAAATCGTTTCTCCCCATCACGATTGATAAATTGCAGGCTGGTTATCTTGCCGCTTAATTTCGTGGGTAGCATCAGCGCGCCATTGCAATCCATATCGCGGATAGTCAGGCTGCCACGGAACACCTTAACGCCATGAGGCATGATGCCCTTGCGCTTGATATAAGGATGCTCGCTCACGCTTGGCTGGGTTGCCTCTAACGCGCTCAGTGGTTCATTCCAGATTGCTTGCGCCTTCGTTGCCGCAGCCGCTCTTCGCTTCGCCAGTGCTTCGGCATCCGCCTTTATCTGCGCATCGCGTTGGGCAATATCTTCTGGTGTCGGTGGTGTCGGCTTGTCGGTGGTAGTGTGCCGATAGCCGTTATCTATTGCCAGCTTGAACAGTGTGGCGATGGTTATTCCGCCGCCGCTCTTAAATGATTTCCAAGATGCCACGGCATCACGAGCGCAGTAATTGTCAGTAGTCGCGCTCCACCGATCCCATGCGTCAAAACCTGCATCGCCAATTTCCGCCTTGATTGCCATACCGCACTTGATCCAGGTATCACGGTCATCCGCAGGAATAAATGAAAGAGCGCGTTCTACATCCTCAACACTGGCAATGGTTTTGGTATAATCCGAGCGTGTAGTACCCGCCGCCCCCGACAGGGCGGTTTTTCTTTGTGTAGTAGCCATTGGCGCATCCCTTACGCTGTCTTGCGTTCAGCAATGCGGGAAGCGATCCAGTCATGAACTTCCGCCTCCAACCACGCAACACTCATCGCGCCTAGTGTCACGGGCTTTGGGAATGCGCCCTGCTTCATCAGGTCGTAAATTCTGGATCGTGAAAGTGCTGTAAGCCGCTCAACTTCCCTGCGCCGAATTAGCGCGGTCTGTAGCTGTTGGGCGTATGCGGGTGGGTTGTTGCGGGTGGCGTTTTTTTTCATTTGCAGCCTTTCTTAACTAAGGTTAAAAAAGACAGCAAAGCTATTGCCAGTGATGCGCGGTATCCCGTCCTAACCTTTCCTTAATATTCCTAAGGGGGGGGTTGACGTATTTCTCAACCTGTCGCATTATGGGCTACCACTTATGCGATTTATCGCTTAGGCGGTGTGCTAAAAAAACTCGGGTGAGCGTATTTATGCACGGTAGCTTTGCTGCCATGAAAGGGGGGGTGTTAGCGCACTTCCCCTTTTCATTTGATCCACTACATCTAGTTACGCCTTATCAGGTACAACACAGCATCTAGGGGATTCGATCAATTCTAGGGTATTGGTTTTTTTTTGCAAGTAATATTTCGCCCTATATAATTTGACCTTGCACACAAGATAAGTTACGCGAAGCCTGATCCTGAATTAACTGGCAAGATAGCCGCTACTTTTCGTTGGAAGGATCATAGTGAGGGAACAGTGGAATAGTTGCTCCCTTTTTTGGAAGGATGTCATCCATCATGCTCATAAAATGATTCCACTTGTTACCTGCTTTATTAAGACAGGCACGTTGTAACGCGAGAATAGTAAACATTTGTGCCGAGAAAAGTTTATCTCCGGCCTCGTCATTCAACCACTGATGATGTTTATGTTCACGGTGTCCGCTGACGTTCTTCGGATTCCTTTTTTCCAATTCTTCTTGCAAACCCGGAACAATCCGACCATAGACAAGATCGTTCGTATATTTTCCTACTACGCTAAATCGGTTCTTGCCCATGCCGGGCCACTCCCACCCTTTGAGTTTATAAATATTTTCATAAAACTCATCAGGAAATCTTTTGAACCATACGGCTAAATCTTTCTTAAGAACCTGATCGAAGTAGGTGCGTAATCCATCAGCAGGCCGAAGATTTTGAAATCCGGTTGCTTCATCAATTAGCGCAATAATCCCGGTCTTCGCTAGACCGCGCATAATGATCTCGCACTGCGCCGCAATGATGCTTAGCCTAGGTGTTTTTATTAACCCATTTGATCGAGCTTCTAGCACACCCTCGCAAATATCAACCAGCATTTCAGCATTAAATCCAGCAATCATCCTCCCTTGATAACGTCGTTTTATTGGGGAAAAATGGCCCTGTGATTTATCTTTGTATATTAGCGGGTTAAGTGTTTTATTGTTCAGTAATCTGGTCAAACGTGACCCGGCTTTTTGAGCTTTTGGGACATCATCATCGACAACTTTCAAAATATCCTGCATCCCACGTCCGGCAATCAATCTTTCCCCATCTTCGGTAACGTAGCAATCAACTTCCACGCCGCCAAGCGTCAGCTTTGCACCAAGCAAAACCGTAGGAAGAGTTTTATCCCATCTCGCATCTGCCGCCTTTTTTGCAATCTCTGACCTTTCTTCTGGAGATGTGGATGCCGCCCGTGCCTTGCCACCTTTAGATTTCGGGTTTTCATTATCACTCATTGCTTGCTCCTTTTTGACTGATGCTTGCTATATTATAATCGCAAGCATTAAATGTCAAATAGGATGTGCTTACGATTATAATTAGGCTGTGCGGTGCTGGCGAAACCAGTGCAAAGTATGGGCTATGGCTAATAGTTCAACTTATTACGGGTGGTTAAAAGGCGGGAGAAGGTGCTTTCTGACGTGAGATGATAAGCACCCTGCTGTTAAGCTGCTTGGTGTAACTGGATTACATTCTCGGCATTAACCAGATTTTCCAGTCGTGCCGCCCATGCTTCCAATGCGACTTTGCGTTGTTCTTCGTATGTGTTGTGGTTGTAGCGGTCGAACATGCCCGACAGAACATGGTTGGCAATCTTGTGTCCCAGCCATGCCTCAAAGCCAAGGTCAGGCAGGCGTGTAATCAGTGTCCGGCGAAAATCATGCACATGGCAGCGCGTCACGTTCGGCAGCAACTCACGTTTGAACATGGTCAGCAGGGCATTGTTTACCGACCGCCCATAGATCGACTGCCCCTTACGCAGCGGCGATGCGAACACATGGCGCTGCTTGCCTGTAATCGGCTTCAAGGCTGCAAGAATCGCCACCGCTTGCGGTGCAAGATGGACAAGATGTGCGCGTTCTGTCTTCGTGCGTGTCGCAGGGATTTTCCACAATCCTGCCGTCAGGTCGAATTCTGCCCATTCGGCTTCGGCCACTTCACTTTCCCGCTGCCCGGTCAGAATTAGCAGTTTCATTGCGGCGATGGTCACGGGGTCTGATTTGCATTGTTCGGGGTTATCCAGCGCCCGCAAGATCACGACCAGCTCATCAAATCGCAGGGTCACGTCGCGCTTTGTCGGCTTGGCATCGAACGTTGCCCGTGTCAGTTTTTCAATGCATGAGCCTGTTACCAAACCCCGCTCATCCGCAAACCGCCAAAGCCGCTTGGCCTGCGTCAAAACTTCACCGCTCAATTGCTTGGCTGTTTTGCCTTCCCGATGGCCTTCCGCGATGGTATCCAGCGCCTCAATTACATCCTGCCGCGTCACGTCGCGGATTTTCTTATCGCCAATGATTGCCGTCAGCCGGTCAAGGCGATAGCGGATCGCGGGGGCGCTCTTCTTTCCGGCCATGATCTTCACCATGAATGAATCGACGGCCTCTTTCACGGTCGGTTGCGCCCTCTCAATTTCCACCGCTGCCAGCTTTGCCGCCGCCGCATTGCGCTTTTGGGCCAGCAATGTTTCCCATTCTGCCGCTGGATCATGCCCGGCTCGCCGTGCAGCTTTCCAATTTCCGGCAATCGAACGGGCTTGGGTCAGGGATTGCTGTCCATTCCGTAGCCAATCTGGAATACTCTCTCCCGGCGCGCCATTGCGTGAATATCCGCCGATGGTGTATTTTGTGCGTCTTCCCTCAAACTCATATTCGATTACCCATGTTTTCGTTCCATGCGGCCTTACTCGCAGAAACAAGCCATCGCCATCGCCCAGCAGGCGGTCGCGTAGCGGATTGGCTTTTACGGTCTCGCAAGTTGTTGCTGATAGCTTCTTGGTCATGTTTTTATCCTGGGGTGGAATTGGGTGGGAATGTTTTGGGTGGGATTCTGGGTGGGGTTTTTGATGCGCTTGGGTGGGACTTTACGGGAACAGTCAGGAATTGTCAAACTGAACACAACACGTATTCTCAAGGGTTGGCTGGAATAAGTAGAGGCAATGAGGAATTGTTATGCGTTACTGGCTGATGAAAACCGAACCAAGCGACGTCGGCATTGACGATCTTGCCGCCCTGCCCGGCCAGACCGTGGCGTGGTATGGAGTGCGCAACTATCAGGCGCGCAACTTCATGCGCGACCAGATGCGCAATGGCGACGGCGTACTGTTCTACCATTCCAATTGCGCACAGCCGGGCATTGCCGGAATTGCAATAGTCAACAGCACCGCCTATCCAGACGCCACGCAGTTTGACCGCGACAGCAAATACTTTGACCCCAAGGCCACGCCGGAAACGCCGCGCTGGTTCAACGTGGATGTGCAACTGGTGCGTAAAATTCCGCTCATCCCGATCAAGAAATTGCGCCAGCATCCAGAACTGGAAAGAATGCGCACCCTGCAACGCGGCAACCGCCTCTCCATCACCCCGCTCGATCCGGCGGAGTGGAACTTCATCCTGAAACATCTGGTGCGCGACTAATGTGCCCTACCGTTCGCCCTGTGCTTGTCGAAGGGCTTAGCTTTACAGTTCGTGTGGTTCGACAAGCTCACCACGAACGGTTCAACTAGAGACTGCATCAATGGAATGGTACGCAGCTTATCTGGCACTCGGCGCATTTGTCGGTTTCTTTGCCGGGCTATTCGGCATCGGTGGGGGCCTGGTGCTCGTACCCGTGTTGAGTTTTTTATTTGAGGTGCAACACCTCACCGCCCAAAACAATCTCCACCTTCTCGCCTTGGGCACCTCAATGGCCGCCATCATTCTCAGTGCTGTATCCAGCACCTATACACACCATAGCCTCGGCGCGGTCAACCTCACCATCGTGCGCGCCATCACGCCCGGCTTGTTGCTCGGCACAGCGCTTGGCACCTTGTTCGCCAGCCAAGTCTCGCCAGCTTACCTGACGGTATTTTTCGCGCTGTTCGTATATTTTGCCGCGTTGCAAATGTTGTTCAACCTCAAACCCAAAGCCACGCGACAACTGCCCGGATGCTTGGTGATGACATTTGTTGGGACCGGCATCGGCGCCATCAGCAGCCTGGTTTCCATCGGCGGCGGAACCCTCAGCATCCCTTTCATGCTGCGGCACAACATCCCGCTTACACAAGCTATCGGCACCTCCGCCGCACTCGGTTTGCCC
>FZPX01000239.1_pt1 | contig 10953 bp, 6 predicted proteins | sample 1534791 | NCBI WGS metagenome assembly FZPX01 (sample SAMEA104161951, study PRJEB21768) | metagenome | biome: subterrestrial habitat; feature: phreatic zone; material: underground water | place: France | collected 2016-06-01 | depth 60 m | reverse complement strand
GCGGTCTGTTGAGCGCGCGGAAATTCGGAAGCATAGGCGTGGGTAAAGCGCAGCGCGCGCAAACTGTTTGATGCGGCATCGGCCTGCGCTTTGCCACGCTCGGTGAGATTTACGATGCGCGCGGGGTTATCGTTGATACGGTCAGCGACATTTGCTTCGCTTTCGCCGTGGCGGATGAGGATGATTTTCATTACCCAACCCTGTGATTGCTGATGAATACCTCCCTCACCCGCCGCGCTAGATGGGGGAGAGGGTTACAAGCGCACCATGAATTTTTAAATTCTCAATATTCACAGCGTCGTAAAAAATCGCGCGCTCATTTCTTCCAGCCCCAGTATTTTTAATACTTCACTCAGGCGCTCGGCTGCATGTTTGCGCGGATGACCTTTACTGCTTGCAATGATGAGCTCGTTTTTTAACGAATGTTCCCAGCCCACCAGTTCGGTCACGGTGACCTGGTAACCATGTGCTTCAAGTTGCAGGCAGCGCAGCACGTTGGTGATATGGCTGCCGAATTCGCGGGTATGGATGGGGTGACGCCAGAGTTCGGTCAGGGCATTTTTTGCCAGTTCCTTGGTTTTATTCTTGCGCAATATTGCAGCGACTTCAGCCTGGCAGCACGGCACCAGCACGATAAATTGCGCCCGCTTCTTCAACGCAAAACGGATGGCGTCATCCGTGGCGGTATTACACGCATGCAGCGCAGTCACAATATCCACCCGGGCAGGTATCTGATCGGACTCGATGGATTCCTCCACCGATAGATTGAGGAAGGCCATGCCGGAAAAACCCAGGCGCGCAGCCAGCTCCCGCGAATGCTCGACCAACTCATCGCGCCTTTCAATGCCGCAGATGTGTGATTGATCGTTCAGCGTCTTGAAGAACAGGTCATACAGGATGAAGCCCAGATAAGACTTTCCCGCCCCGTGATCCACCAGTTGGATATCGGGATGGTCTTGCCGGATTTCCTGCAACAGCGGCTCGATGAATTGATAGAGGTGATAAATCTGTTTGAGCTTGCGGCGGGAATCCTGGTTCATCTTCCCGTCGCGCGTGAGGATGTGCAGCTCCTTCAACAACTCAACCGATTGGCCTAGTCTTATTTCGTGTTTGTCATTCATGTGCTGTATGGTTTTTTGTAATGCCACAGATTGTATGGTGCCGCACCTCATCGGCTGTACGCTTCCGTCGCATAGCGGCGCATCATGCGGTGGCTGTTGAAATACGAGGCGTTCTTGCTGATCGCTCCCTTCATCACCTTGAGCCACCCGCCGGGGTTGCTGCTGTGGCCGTAATACAGCGGCAGCACCACTTGTTCGAGCTTGTCGTAAAGCACATGTGCGTTGCCGTCGGCCATTCCTGCCGCATCGCCGATTGCCCAGCCAGTCACACCTTCGAGGCAGCCTTCAATCCACCAGCCATCGAGCACCGAGAGGTTGGGCACGCCGTTGAATGCGGCTTTCATGCCGCTGGTGCCCGAAGCTTCGAGCGGTGGCAGCGGCGTGTTGAGCCACACGTCGGCGCCTGCGGTCAGTGTCTGGGCAAGCGCCAGATCATAATCGGATAAATAGACCACCGGTATCATGCCGGCAAGGGCGCGCGCATGCGCATACAATTGCTCGATCAGGTGCTTGCCGTTTTCATCGCGAGGATGCGCCTTGCCGGCGAGCACAATCTGGAGCGGCTGATTGCGCGCGATTGCCCGCAACCGCTCGATGTCGGAAAACAAAAGATCCGGGCGCTTGTAGGCCGTCATGCGCCGCGCGAAGCCGAAAATCGGGACATCGGGTTTAAGCGATACGCCGGTGAGCGTTTGTACTTTCTCGATGAGATGCTGTTTCGCCTGAACATGCGCTTCCCAAATCGCGGCTTCCGGAATGCAGCAGTCGGCGCGCACCAGCAGCTGCGGTTCGTGGCACCAGCCGGGGAGGTAATGGTCGTAAAGTTTGCGGAAACTTTCGGCGGCCCAAGTGTACGGGTGCACGCCATTGGTGATCGCATGCACCTTGTAACCGGGGAACATTGCGTTGGATACTTCGGCATGTTTCCTGGCGACGCCGTTTACATATTCACTCAAGTTCAGCGCCAGCCGCGTCATGTTGAGGCTGTCCTCTCCGGCCAGGCGCTTGATGGTCTCGAAGTCGAAATCATTGTCGAGAACACGCTGCACCAGATCATAGGAAAATCGGTCATGCCCGGCCTCGACCGGAGTGTGCGTGGTAAAGCTGCACAGGTCGCGCACACGCGGGAGGTCGTAGTGCGATTCACCGGGCCGCAGGTGTTCAGTGGAATAAGTGTAGCGCCGCATCAGTTCCAGCCCGAGCAACGCGGAGTGCCCCTCGTTCATGTGGTAATGCCGGATAGTGAAGCTGAGCGCCTGCAGCAAGCGCACGCCGCCCAGCCCCAGCACAATTTCCTGCTTGAGCCGGTAGACGTTGTCGCCACCGTAGAGATAGTGAGTGATTTCGCGGTCTTCGCTGCTGTTCTCGTTCAGGTCAGTGTCGAGCAGCAACACTGGCTGGCGGCCACCCATGTGACCTTCGAGCACATACAGCCAGGCGCCGATCCAGACCGTGCGGCCATCAATCTGCACGGCAATCTTGGCGTCGAGAGGTTGCGCCCAGCGTCTGATGTCCCAAGTCGCCGCATGTTCCAGTTGCCGGCCCTGTGCGTCAATTTCCTGGCGGAAATAGCCGGCGTGGCTTACCAGGCTGACCGCCACCATCGGCAGATCAAGGTCGGTGGCCGAGCGCACGGTATCGCCGGCGAGTATGCCCAGCCCCCCGGCATAGGTCGGTATCTCGCTACGCAGCGCGATCTCCATCGAGAAGTAAGCGATGCGCGGTTCATGGATGAATTCGTCGAGCATGACGTCGTTCCTCTCGTTGGTGCGAATTTATTCGCACATAGCTCATTGGTTAGTGCGTCGCACCTACTCAAACGCCAACTGCGTTTTTCAGGTTAATCAGCCCGCGCGCATTTCGAGCATCAGGTGATTAACCCGTTTAACAAAACCGGCTGGGTCGTCGAGTTGCCCGCCCTCTGCCAGTAAGGCCTGATCAAACAGGACAGATGCCCAATCGTCAAAATGTTTTTCTTCTTCCTTCAAACGCTGCACCACCAGATGATTCGGGTTGATCTCCAGGATAGGGCGTGTAGCGGTCGTCTTCTGCCCGGCTGCCTTGAGCAGGCGTGCCATGTTTCCGCCAATATCATGCTCATCAGATACCAGGCAGGCGGGTGAATCTATCAGGCGGTGTGTCACCCTGACCTCCTTGACGCGCTCTGCGAGACTCGCTTTTATTTTCTCGGTCAGGTCCTTGTGGTTATTGGCCTGTTTTTCCTGTTCCTGTTTCTCGGCTTCGTCCTCAAGCTTGCCCAGATCAAGCCCGCCTTTGGCCACGGAGGCCAGCGATTTGCCGTCGAACTCGGCCAAATAGCCCACTACCCACTCGTCCACTCGCTCGGAAAGCAGCAGCACTTCAAGGCCCTTTTTACGGAACACTTCCAGATGCGGACTGTTCTTTGCGGCATTGAAAGTTTCGGCGGTGATGTAATAAATCTTGTCCTGCCCCTCCTTCATGCGCCCGATGTAATCGGCCAGCGAGACGGTTTCCGCATCGGTATCCGCATGGGTTGAAGCAAAGCGCAGCAAGGCGGCTATTTTTTCCCTGTTGGCAGAATCTTCCCCTGCGCCTTCCTTCAACACCAGACCGAATTCACCCCAGAACTTGGCGTATTTTTCCCGGTCATTTACCGCCAAATCTTCCAGCAGGCTGAGCACTTTCTTGGTGCAACCGGCGCGAATCGCTTCAATGTCTTTTGACTCCTGCAGGATTTCGCGCGACACGTTGAGCGGCAAATCACTGGAATCAACCACGCCGCGCACGAAACGCAGATAGGACGGTAACAATTGTTCGGCATCATCCATGATGAACACGCGGCGCACGTATAGCTTGATGCCGTGGCGCGCCTCCCGGTTCCACATGTCAAACGGGGCATGCGCGGGAATATAAAGCAGCTGCGTATATTCCTGGCGCCCTTCCACACGGGCGTGCGTCCATGCCAGGGGGTCTTCATAATCGTGCCCGACATGCTTGTAGAACGCCTTGTATTCATCTTCGGAAACGTCATTTTTGGAGCGTGCCCATAACGCGGAAGCCTGATTTACCGTCTCATCTTCGGCGGTGATTTCCTGCTTTCCCTCTTTCCACTCTTCTTTCTTCATGATGATGGGCTGGACAATGTGATCCGAATATTTGTGGATGATGGAGCGAATCTTGTGGCCGTTGAGCAGATCGTCCTGATCGGCGCGCAGATGCAAGGTAATATCCGTGCCGCGCGCGGGCTTACCCGTCATCTCGATGGAAAACTCCCCGCCGCCATCCGATTCCCAACTCACGCCCTGGTCGGCCTTTTCCCCGGCGCGGCGCGTGGTGACAACGACCTTGTCGGCGACGATAAAAGCGGAATAGAAGCCAACGCCAAACTGGCCGATCAAGTTTGCATCCTTCTGCTGATCCCCGCTCAGCCTGGCGAAAAATTCCTGGGTGCCCGATTTCGCGATCGTGCCCAGGTTGCTGATAACTTCATCGCGGCTCATGCCGACTCCGTTGTCGCTGATGGTGAGCGTTCTGGCATCCTTGTTGTAGCTGATGCGGATTTTCAAATCCGAGTCACTTTCGAACAGCGTGGCATTGTGCAGCGCCTCGAAGCGCAGCTTGTCGCAAGCATCCGACGCGTTGGATACCAGTTCCCGCAGAAATATCTCGCGGTTGGAATACAGCGAATGAATCATCAATTGTAGAAGCTGTTTAACTTCCGTCTGAAAACCCATCGTTTCACGATTTGCGGCAATGTTCTCGGTCATATTAAGTCCCTCGGTACGTTTAAAATATTTTCGGATAAATGGAGTCTATCTGAAAAATCTCAAGTGTTCACGCTGGCAGTTCCGTCGCCTGTAAGGGAGCGTTCAAGTGTTGCACCTGATGCTTTAGCAACCCAGAAGCGCCCTAACCCATCGGAATATGCTGCTGGGCATTTCTCCTTTGTCCTGTGCAGTTCAATGAGATCAGCCATAGACACCCTTTTTGAAACTGAATCTTGTTGATGCCCATCACGCTTTTACTTTGTTGGAATGCACTCATTTTCCATCTTCGCAAAATTAAAAACTGAGCCTGCTGTTATTCGTGGCTAATAAGGTTTGGTTTTTAACAATTTTCTTCATGTGGTATCCTTAAGCCTTGGCCGGCTTGGTTGTATTTCCAGAATTTTCACTGGGAAGTTGCCGGAATCATTATGCAGCAACGGTTACAGTGCGTTAGGGGATATGGGTTTAGCTTCCGGCGCCGCATGGCGTGAGAGTTCTATCCTCTTCTTTATCTTTGCACCAACTGAAACTTAATTATATAAATCTCAAGGAAAGCCAGAATGTCTAGTGTGGAAACCCTGGGTGCATTGGAGCGCCGCCTTAATGCAATTATTCCCCAGCAGCAGCTTCGCGGAGAGATCGAAGCGCGACTGAAGCGTTTGGGGCGTACTGCCAAATTGCACGGTTTCAGGACGGGTAAGGTGCCATTCAAGATTTTGCAGCAACAATATGGCACTCAAGTGCATCAGGAAGTGCTGGGAGATGCCATACAGCGTTCCTTTACCGAGGCGGCACAGGCCAACAGCCTGAATGTGGTGGGCAATCCTTCTTTTGAAGTTAAGACGGCTGATCCCGCTGCTGAACAAATTGAATACAGCGCTACTTTTGAAGTCTATCCCGAAGTTGTCATAGGGGATATTGGTGCGGAAAGTGTAGAACGTGCGACGTATACCCTCTGTGATGCCGACATCGAAAACACCATCGCCACGTTGCGCAAACAGCGTGCTGTATTCGAGCCGGCAAATCGTGCGGCGCAAAATGAAGATCAGGCGCGTATAGATTTCACCGGTAAGTTGGACGGTGCGGTATTCGAAGGTGGGGAAGCTACAAATTTTGAGGTGGTACTGGGTACGGGGCGTATGCTGCCGGACTTCGAGGCTGCCATCATTGACATGAAAGCGGGTGAGACCAAATCATTCGACATGACTTTCCCAAATGATTACCACGGTAAGGATGTTGCAGGCAAGCAAGTGACTTTCACCATAAAGCTGCACGGAGTGGAGGCGCCGCGCCTGCCGGAGCTGGATGTCGAATTTGCCAAGTCTCTAGGTATTGAAGATGGTGATGTAAATAAACTTAAAGCTGAAATCCGCGACAATTTGACGATCGAGGTCGAGCGCCGGATCAAGGCGCATAACAAAAACAACGTGATGGATTTGTTGTTGAAAGCTGTCCGTCTGGAAGCGCCTAAGGCACTGGTGGATTCGGAGGTGCAGAGACTGATACAACAATCTTTGCATGACATGCGAGAACGCGGTGTAAAAGTGCCACAGGGTGCAACGCTGCCGCCCGAGTTGTTCACCGTGCGCGCGCAGGAACGCGTCAAGCTCGGGTTGATCTTGGCTGAACTGGTCAAGCATCAGGATTTGAAAGCCAAGCCTGAACAGGTCAAGGCACTGGTGCGGGATTATGCGCAAAGTTTTGAGCAGCCTGAAGAAATGGTAAAGTGGTATCACAGTGACCCTGCGCGCTTGCAGGAAGTGAAGAATATGGTGCTGGAAGACAATGTGATGGCATGGGTGATGGGGGTTGCCAAGTTGACCGACAGGGCGATGGAATTTAACGAGTTGATGGGGAAAAAGTTTGATGATGCATAGCGATTCGCTACAAAAAAACAGGGATCCGCAAAATGGCGGCCCCCAAAACATCGGACTGGTTCCGATGGTCATTGAAACCAGCGGTCGCGGGGAGCGGGCCTATGACATCTATTCGCGTTTGCTCAAAGAGCGCGTGGTGTTTCTGGTTGGCCCGATCAACGATACCGTCGCCAACCTGGTGGTGGCGCAGTTGTTGTTTCTCGAGTCAGAAAATCCGGACAAGGAGATTCACCTTTATATCAACTCGCCCGGCGGCTCCATTTCAGCCGGGATGGCGATTTATGACACTATGCAATTTATCAAGCCGGATGTGTCCACGCTGTGTATCGGGATAGCGGCTTCCATGGGTGCATTTCTGCTGCAGGCGGGTGCGAAAGGCAAGCGCTTTGTGCTGCCTAATTCCACGGTGATGATCCATCAGCCGCTGGGTGGCTTTCAGGGGCAGGCGACGGATATCGAGATTCATGCCAAATATATTTTGAGCCTGCGTGAACGTTTGTACATCCTGATGGCGCAGCACACTGGCCGCAGCCTTGAGGAGATTGCCCGTGACAGCGAGCGCGATAAATTTCTCAATGCGGCCGAAGCGGTCGAATATGGCTTGGTAGATAAGGTGCTGGACAAGCGCGCTTAAGTGGCTTGTAGCTGGTTAGTCGCGCTACGCGCGGTGTTGAATGTGCTACCCGCTACGGGTTACCAGCTTAACTAACAGTGAGGACTGTATGTCGTCGGATAAAAACAAGAGTGACAAATTGCTATATTGCTCATTTTGCGGCAAGAGCCAGCATGAAGTGCGCAAGTTGATTGCAGGTCCTTCCGTGTTCGTGTGCGACGAGTGTATTGAGTTGTGCAACGACATCATCCGCGAGGAAACCATTAGCGGGCTACCCGGCAAATTGGACAAGGATAATTTACCGGTGCCGCATGAAATTCGCGCTCGCCTCGACGAATATGTAATCGGGCAGGAACAGGCAAAAAAAATCCTGGCTGTGGCTGTGTACAACCACTATAAGCGCCTGAAAAGTTCAAATAAGGACGGTGTGGAGCTGTCCAAGAGCAATATTTTGCTGATCGGCCCAACCGGTTCTGGCAAGACCCTGCTGGCGCAGACTATGGCACGCTTGCTGAATGTGCCGTTCGTGATGGCGGATGCCACCACACTGACCGAGGCGGGGTATGTCGGTGAGGATGTCGAGAATATTATTCAGAAACTGCTTCAGGCATGCGATTACGATGTGGAGCGTGCCCAGCGCGGCATCGTCTATATCGACGAGATCGATAAAATCTCGCGCAAGTCTGACAACCCTTCGATCACCCGCGATGTTTCCGGCGAAGGCGTGCAGCAGGCACTGCTCAAACTGATCGAGGGCACCAAGGCATCAGTGCCTCCGCAGGGCGGTCGCAAGCATCCGAATACCGAGTTTTTGCAGGTGGATACTACCAATATTTTGTTTATCTGCGGCGGTGCGTTTGACGGCCTGGAGAAAGTTATACGCAACCGTTCCGAGAAGGCCGGGATCGGCTTCGGTGCGGATCTCGCCAAGCGTGATGACAAGAAGGGGGTGGGTGTTGTGCTGCGGGAGGTAGAACCGGAGGACTTGATCAAATTTGGCCTGATTCCCGAGTTTGTCGGGCGTCTACCGGTGGTTGCCACGCTGGAGGAACTCGACGAGTCGGCGCTGATACAGATACTGACCGAGCCCAAGAATGCCTTGACCAAGCAGTACCAGAAGCTGTTCGCGATGGAAGGTGTTGAATTGGAATTCCGTGATGGTGTATTGCAGGCCATCGCCAGAAAGGCGCTGGCACGAAAGGCTGGTGCACGCGGCTTGCGCTCCATTCTGGAACATGCCTTACTCGATACCATGTTCGATCTGCCTTCTATTGAGAATGTGGAAAAGGTGTTGCTGGACAAAAACAGCGCGAGCAACGAAATCCAGCCTATCGTGATGTACTCGGAAACACCCAAGGCGGCTTAATTCATTATAAACAGAGCGATACAAGGCAGCTTGAATTATTCAACTGCGCCACAATCTAACAAGCCATTCTAACCAACGGAAGGCTTCATGCCATGCTTGAACTTGACGACACAAATAATCCCGCCCCCGGCCTGTTTCCACTGCTGCCCTTGAGGGATGTGGTGGTATTTCCGCACATGGTGATTCCCTTGTTTGTCGGGCGCGCGAAATCCATCAAGGCGCTGGAATCCGCCATGGAGGCTGGCAAGAGTATCGTGCTGGTGGCGCAGAAATCCGCTGCCAAGGATGAGCCCTCGACGGATGACTTATATTGCATTGGCAGTATCGCCAACATTCTGCAAATGCTCAAGTTGCCGGATGGCACCGTCAAGGTGTTGGTTGAGGGCACACAACGTGCCAGGGTACTGCGTGTGCTGGATGAAAAAACGCATTTTGATGCCGAGATTGAGCCTGTGTCAGTAGATGATAATCTGGGGCATGAAGCCGAGGCGATGCGCCGCGCCCTGATTAACCAGTTTGATCAATATGTCAAGCTTAACAAAAAAATTCCTCCGGAAATCCTGACTTCGCTGGCCGGCATAGATGATGCCGGGCGGTTGGCGGATACTATTGCCGCGCATTTGCCGCTCAAACTGGAGCAGAAGCAGGAGGTGCTGGAGATTTTCGATGTAAGGAAGCGCCTGGAACATTTACTGGGTCTGCTCGAAGCTGAACTCGACATTTTACAAGTGGAAAAACGCATCCGTGGCCGCGTCAAACGCCAGATGGAAAAAAGCCAGCGCGAGTATTATCTGAACGAGCAGGTGAAGGCAATCCAGAAGGAACTGGGTGAGGGCGAGGAAGGCGCGGATATTGATGAGCTGGAAAAGAAAATCAAGGCTGCGCATATGCCCAAGGAGGCGCGTACCAAGGCTGAGTCTGAATTGAAGAAACTGAAGCTAATGTCACCCATGTCCGCCGAGGCGACTGTGGTGCGAAACTATATTGACGTGCTGGTTGGACTGCCGTGGAAAAAGAAAACCAAGATCAGCACCGACCTTAAAAATGCTGAAGAGGTGCTGGAAGCGGATCATTACGGTTTGGAAAAGGTTAAGGAACGTATCGTCGAGTATCTTGCGGTGCAGCAACGTGTGGACAAGATGAAGGCGCCCATCCTGTGCCTGGTCGGGCCGCCCGGGGTGGGCAAGACATCCCTGGGTCAATCCATCGCGCGTGCGACCAACCGCAAGTTCATGCGCATGTCGCTGGGCGGGGTGCGTGACGAGTCGGAAATCCGCGGCCATCGCCGCACTTATATCGGTTCCATGCCAGGCAAGATTTTGCAGAACATGTCCAAGGTTGGTGTGAAGAATCCGCTGTTTCTGCTCGATGAAGTGGACAAGTTGGGCATGGATTTTCGTGGCGACCCTTCTTCCGCATTGCTTGAGGTGCTCGACCCGGAACAGAACCATACGTTTGTTGACCACTATGTCGAGGTTGAGTACGACTTGTCTGACGTGATGTTCGTGGCCACCGCGAATAGCATGAATATTCCAGCACCGTTGCTGGACCGCATGGAAATCATTCATGTGTCGAGTTATACAGAAGAAGAGAAGGTCAACATTGCAACACGTTACCTGATTCCCAAGGCACTGAAGAACAACGGCCTAAAGCCGGAGGAAATCGGCATTTCAGAAAGCGCCATCCGCGATATCCTGCGCTACTACACGCGCGAGGCGGGAGTGCGCGGACTGGAGCGCGAACTTTCAAAAATATGCCGCAAGGTTGTCAAGGCGCTGCTGCTCAAGGGGCGCGACAGCAAGGTGACGGTGAATGCGCGCAACCTGGATAAATATCTCGGTGTGCGGCGCTACTCTTATGGCATTGCCGAGAAGAAAAATCAGGTCGGTCAAGTGACTGGCTTGGCGTGGACCGAAGTCGGTGGCGAGTTGCTGACCATTGAGACTGCTGTATTGCCAGGCAAGGGCAAGACCACCACCACCGGCAAGCTGGGTGAGGTGATGCAGGAATCGATCCAGGCCGCGCTCAGCGTGGTTCGCAGCCGCGCGCGCGTGCTGGGTATCGCAGAGGACTTCTACCAGAAAAATGATTTGCACATCCACCTGCCGGAGGGTGCCACACCCAAAGACGGGCCGAGCGCGGGTGTCGGTATTTGCACGGCGATGGTGTCTGCGCTGACCGGCATCCCGGTGCGCGCGGATGTGGCGATGACGGGGGAGATCACGCT
>FZPX01000119.1_pt1 | contig 10984 bp, 12 predicted proteins | sample 1534791 | NCBI WGS metagenome assembly FZPX01 (sample SAMEA104161951, study PRJEB21768) | metagenome | biome: subterrestrial habitat; feature: phreatic zone; material: underground water | place: France | collected 2016-06-01 | depth 60 m | reverse complement strand
TTTTTTTTTAATGATACGGCGACCACCGAGATCTACACTCTTTCCCTACACGACGCTCTTCCGATCTGCTGAAAGCTCTAAACCAAAACGCAGAGGAAAACGTGACTGGCGATGTCAAGCAGTTCGATGAAAGCTCGCAGAAAGTTACACTTTTTAATTTGGCGGGGCTTCGCGGCCACATAATACTTGATGTTGATTTTCAACAAGACAGAAAAACTCTTCTTGATGCGCAGAAAGAACGTCGCCAAGTTACACTCAAATTTACGCCCGCCAAAATGCAACATGGCGAGCAAGCCAGGGCAGGCAAGCTGATTTCGATCGAGGCGGTGGGTGACGCTAGAGAAAAATTGCTATAAGCATTCAAGGTAACTTGTTTTGGTCGCTCTCCAATCTTTTTTTGTGCTCATGGATAACCGCCGACAAGAAAAAACAGGTGATGCAATTTTGTCATGGCCAGCGACGCACCGCCCTGTTTGGTTCTTGCACTATCTCTAAGTATTTCCGAACTGGTTGAGACGAACAATGTCGGCATGTGAGTTTTTTCAAGGGGAGTGCGTTTGATTGAACGATAGCTGCCCGCACGCTGAATTAAATTTGCAGCTGGCAACCTGAACTCTGAAGCTTCATGTTCCTTACTGAGCATATCCGGTGAATTCCCGGCAAGAACAATCTGCTCTTTCTTGAACCCGAGCAACTTCAGCAGTTCGAACAACTTTTCCAGTTCGTCGGTCTCAGCGATGCGTAGCCCACGGTGGCTTTGCTGATAGCAATCCAACCAGGCCTCTATGCCATCGCCCAGCGTTGCCGCAACCTTCGGGTTCTCGGGCGCCCGCTGAAATTGACCCACTAAAGCGACGGCGTGGCCGGTCAGCAATTTCGCCAGTTTTTTCTTCCGTTCGACAAATAGTTTATTGTCGCCCATATCATGGGCGATCAATACTTGTTGAATAAGGTAGCAGGCCATCGCGGTGATATACCTTTCCGGCACGGACGTGCCTGACAAGGGATGTTTTACGGTTTTGGGGAATTGACAATGGTAGCAAAGAAAGATATATTAAATATATCTTTTACCGTTTTCGAGGGCATCATGACGACTACAGCGAAACCAGATCAACTATTACTCCGTTTCCGTCCAACCGACACGCAGAACGGCATCAGCCGTTCAACCGTAGAAAAACTGGCCGAATATCTCGGTTTCACAGGGGAAACACAAGTAATTCACTATGCGTTGCGCAAGCTGGCGAAAGAAGTGCTGCCGGCCTATGAGGCCGATGACGGCGAGCTGACGCCGAAACAGTTGTCCGCAATTCGCAAAACGATACCCCAAGGCCGTGCAAAATCGGTCAAATCAAGCTTGTTTTGAGGCATGGGAAAACATTGGTGGCCTGCTCCGGAAGCAGGCGAGATCGTATGGTGTCACTTCCCGGAAAATAAGGGAATCAAGCCGGGACCGAAGCCTCGACCTGCTTTAATCTTCAAGGTGTTTGACGACCATGCGCCCCATTTCATTGTATTGGTAGCCTATGGCACCAGCCAGAAAACTGACCAACTTCGCTCGGGTGCCGATCACGATGCGGCGGCGTACCAGCTCGCAGGCTTAAGCTACTCAACAAAATTCAGTTTCCATAACACAGTTGAACTGCCATACAGCAGCGAATGGTTCAAGGTGCCGCCCAGTGCATCAAACGGCCAAACACCAAAACTCGGTGTGCTTCATCCAGGTTTGATGCAGCGTGTGCGTGCCGCTTGGGAAGCGGCTCAAACAGGTTGACGCCAGAGTAGTCCAATAACGATGAGTCCTATTCCCATGGATCCGATGGTCATTTGTAATCCACTCGTTCTTTAAGCTCCTTGCTGTTGGTCAAGGTGGCTTATTCTGATCGCCCTCCAATCTTTTTTTGTGTTCATGGATAACCGCCGACAAAAAAACAGGTGATGCAATTTTTGCATCGCTAGTGCTGCTCCTCCATGCAAAACTTAGGACTGGTTATGGCGTCCTAGACCAGCCCCTTATTTTTTCTTCAATGATTTTTGCGTATACACATTTAGATTTTTGACTGGAGCAATTACTCAGGTGTGATATGATAAGACATATCTGGAGCGTGCATGCCAAAATCCCGAAAAGAAATCCTGCTAGAGCAAGAACGTTTCGAACTCAAACCGAAATCAGGTGGCGGCATTCTAAGTTACGAGGTATGGGGACACCTTGAGAAGGGTAAAGATATTGTAACAAGGTACAACCTTGCCTACATTAACCATGCCATATACCGAGGCGATAACGGGCGGGTTCTAGGATTTGACAATGCACACGGCTTTCATCATCGGCATTATATGGGAGAAGTTGTAGCAGTTGATTTCGTAAGCTACGACGCAATATTGCAACGCTTCCAGAATGAATGGCTAGACATAGTAAGCAAACGAGGGAAAGCAAAAAAATGACCAAACAAATCGTTCGTACTGGAAATATTGCAGAGTTCTTTGAACGCGCTCGTAATGCTGCGCGCCGAGCCGATCAAGGTGGAAAATTTGAAGGGACGGTAACGCTCTCTTTTGAAGATCCCCAACGTATGTTTACGGTTTTGTCGGAAGCGCGTCGCCGCCTGATGGCCGAGGTTATTCGTGAACCTATGACAATCAGTGAGCTGTCGAACAATTTGCACCGAAATCGTTCGGCAGTCACCAAGGATGTCATCTTGCTGGAAAGAATGGGATTGGTTGTATCACAGCGACAGACAAATCCCGGACACGGAATTCAAAAAGTCGTCCGTTCGATTGCGCCTAGAATCGAGATGGTGGCTACGCTCGGATAATGAGACACGCGGCCCCCATGCGGGGCTTTTGCGGGACTCGGTAGTGCATCGTTGTGCATTTGTAGCAGGATGCCGCGATGGCAGTGGCCAAATGCGTCTTGCCGGTGCCGGGGCCGCCAATGAACACGGCGTTCTGTGCAGTATCGGTAAATGACATTGTCACCAGTTGCTTGATCAGGTGCTGACCCGCAGGGGAACCTGATCGTGCAGTAGCGCATCATCACACCACCCTCTTTCAAGGAAATCAGTTATGGCAAGTACCCCTTACCAGCGATTTGCGATCACCGTGCCGGAACGCTTGGCCGCACAAATTGAGCGCGCCTGTGAAGTGGAGGGGCGCAACCGCTCAGAGTTTTTCCGGGAAGCTGTGCGCGTTTACTTTGCAACAAAATCACGCGAGCCGCAGTTCCTTATGCCAACGGGCAAAGAGGAGCGGATAGATAATCCATTCCATACGTTTACTGAATGGAATTCAGAAGCAGACAGCATCTATGACACGCTCCGCTAAGCCACGATTTCAGCCGTGGGATGTGGTGCTTGTCCCCTTCCCTACACGGAGCGCAACTATACCAAGGTGCGCCCCGCTCTGGTTGTTTCGACCGACACTCTGAGCACAAAAACGGGAAAATATTTCCTGGTGATGATCACGAGCGCACAGCACACGCGAACATATGGGGACGTTCTGATTAGTGGCCTCAAACTTGCTGGATTACCCGGTGAATCCATTGCGCGCCCGAGCAAGATTGCCACCTTCGAGGAATCATCATTCGTGCGGCGCATTGGCGCCCTGGCAGCCAAGGACCGGAAAAATATATCCGCCCAACTGCGCGAACTTCTGTGCGTTGAGGAACGATAATCGTTGCGCCCGGTGATGTAAAAACAAGCGCTCGAGCGTGCCTGAATTTCCCCGGTATTGTAAATGGCAGGGCTTTTCGGCCAGTGGATGCGAATCCAATTTTTCGGACTTCGCGTGCGCGGTGCCTGCAACCCGAAGCCGGGGAATTTCGTGATGCCTTTCGCCGGGCGGGGCAGGATCATGACCACATTATTCTAATCGCCCCCAAATTTTTTCATGTTCCCATGGATAACCGCCGACAAAAAAAACAGGTGATGCAATTTTTGCATCGCCAGTGCCGCTCCTCCATGGGGTGCGCGCGCGCTGTCACTTATTTTCCCGGATGAGGCCGAAACCAGCAATGTTGGGGCGCGTCTTTTTCCGAGCGGGGATCGTTTGATCGACCTGTAACTGTTCGCGCGCTGAATCAGATTCTCAGTTGGCAGCTCGAACTCTGAAGCTTCATGTTCCTTGTTGAGCATATCCGGTGAATTCCCGGCAAGAGCGATCTGCTCTTTCTTGAACCCGAGCAACTTCAGCAGTTCGAATATCTTTTCCAGTTCGTCGGTGTCAGCGATGCGTAGCCCACGGTGGCTTTGCTGATAGCAATCCAACCAGGCCTCTATGCCATCGCCCAGCGTTGCCGCAGCCTTCGGGTTCTCGAGCGCCCGCTGAAATTGATCCACTAAAGCGACGGCGTGGCCGGTCAGCAATTTCGCCAGTTTCTTTTTCCGTTCGACAAATAGTTTATTGTCGCCCACATCATGGGCGGCCTTGACTGACCGATATACGCGATATCCGGTATTCTTTTCAATTCTATTTGCAGTAGCTTCAATCGCTTGAATTTCGATTTCCTCGCGCGCATAGCGACCTGCTATCTTCGCTACAGAAAACCCAGAGGAAAGATCCGTCAATATAACGTGCGCGAGTTTCGGGGAGGTCATCGGGTGGATGGGCGCCCTGGATGGCAGGGTATCCCTGGCCATAGGTTGGTCCGCCAACCGGGTGGGCGGCTCCAACCCACGAACATCTTTCAATAGCCAATTGAGCGCCAGCTCGGCCGGGGTCTTGCCGGGGTTCTTGAACACCGCCATCCCGATCGCGTTCTGGCTCATGCCGGATAAATTGGCTACCTCAATATTTCTCGGCGAGGCCAGGCCGGCAACGCGCTCATACAAACTGTAATCCAGTAGGTGGCCATAGTGCCAGCAAGTGGTTCGAGGTGACGTGTGTCCGAGCGCTTGCGAGATGGCATAAACAATCCTTCGTGTTGGGGCGGGTTGCCCCAGATGAAATTCCCGGAAGCCGGATGCGATATCATGCCCACCCTTGCTGCCAAACCAGCCGGAAATATTCTCCGCAACTTTTCCTGTGCGGCCAACCGACAATGCGATGGCGAGCGCGCTCGTGCCCGCGCCGTGCCGGAGATGGTGGATTCTGGCCGTCGGGTCGCCAGTAACAAAGCGGAGCACTTCTGTTAACACGCGTGACAGATGCAGCCTGACCTCCAGCGTTCGCGATTCTTCCGCGGCGCCAAAAAGCGCACCCCATGGATCCCCGTCGGCTGCCGCCTCGCGATGCTCGATCCATTCCTTGACGGCTTTCTTTTCTTCATCATCAAGATTGTCCAGCCACGGAACCTGCCTGACCCCCGCGCGTGTTTTGGTCTTGCCATAAATTCCGTTGCGGACGAGCAATACGCCTTTCTCCTGGAATATCAGATCGCTCACTGTTAGCCGCAGCAACTCGCCCAACCGCAAACCGCACCTGTAAATCAAAATCAGCGCGACCAGATGCATTTGCCTGTCGCGCGTGTTGAGTTGAGGATGATTGCCGATCAGGGATTTTGCAATGCCATATTCCGGAAAGGTAACCATATTTGCGGAAACATTTGACTTGTCGTTGGTCAGTCCGGGGGCCACTTCGCCCCAGTCGAGATCGGGTATATCAAATTCTTCCTCGCAATACTCGTGAAACCACCGGAGCGATTTCGCGCGCGAAGAGCGGGTGTTTTTGCTGCCACAGCCGATAACACGCTGGTAGATGTCGGTCAGCTCGGCTTCGGTCAGCTCGACAAAATCGACCTCCGCACAGAATTCGATCAGGGGCTTTGCTATGTCGGTGATGTAGCTGTAGATCGTGCCGATGGCCGGCTCGCGGACAACCACGCTGCCCTCCGTGGCGAGATGGTTTGCCCAGGAAAGAATCGCGCAAACTATCGATGGCATGCCCGGTTTCGCGACCGCGATCTTATCCAGGCTGCCGGACAATTTGGTCAGCGGGTTTTTCCGGGCGCCCTTGAGATTGGTTGCTCCCGAACTTGATGCCGGAAACGCGTCGCGTATCGCATCAAATATTTCTTTAATGTCCGCGCGAGCGGATTTTATATCTTGGCTCGCGTGGCGGAGAGGTTGTATGCTGCCGCGCTCCGCAGGTTCTTCTGCTTGCTGCCCGACAAGCGGCCGCCCGGACAGCATTCTCAGCCAGCACCCTTCTGCAAGAGAAGCGGACCTGACTTCACCGCCGGCAAATGCTCGCAGCAACCCCGGCAAATGAAGCGCGAAGTATGCTTTTGAGACTCTGAGAAGATCGTCGAGTGAATCGGCCTTGAAATCGCCCTGCTGCCCTTGCCCCATCTTGACTAGAAGTTTGTGCGTGCTCTGGCGCAAATGTTTACTGTTAACAATTTGGCTGTCCCCGGCCTCGACGATGAATCGGGCTATCAGCAGGGCGGTTACCGGATCAGGGAACCAGCGCTGGCTCCCGCCGGATCCAGGATCATCAAAATCAACCCATAAACACTCTCCAAACCGGCGCACGCCGCCGTTCAGTTTTGCGGGGATTTGCTCCACAAGGGGTTTGCGCAGAAGGCCGCCAAACAAGGCGGATGAAATCATGATGAGCGCGATGCGCTCATGCTGGCCGATTGTCGGGAATTCTTGTGAAATGGCCGGGATCGCGTCGCGGAGATGGCTCGCGCAATGGGCCAGAGCCAACGACTCCGGCTCAAGCGGGTTGTCTTCGCCGTGCATGTCGGCAGCCCAACCGGGTATCGAGGATGGGTTCAGCGCGTTGCGGTGCAACCTGATAAACCGCACATGAAGGTTGAGCCGCTTGGCCAACCGGTCTGGCGCATCAACACTCCGACCGATGATTTCATTCCTGAACGCCGCCAGGAATTCATCTTTTGGCCGGTCAGCCGCCACGCTCTTCTTGGCCGCGTTAAATGCGGCGCGCACAACTTCGCGATCCGATTTCGTGTCTTCGATATGCGTTCTGGCTTTTGTGAAGCAATCCATGGCGGGATTCTTTTCAAGGGCTTCCCTTTGGGATTCATGAGTCGTCGATGACCATCTGGGGTGCGTTATGCCGGCTATGCCCTCCCACCCCTGCGAATCGAGCAGAAGATCGAGCGCGGGCAGGATTTTTTCCTTCCACGCCGATGGGCTCAGGGCAGAGAATTTGCCGAAGCCGAATTGCCCTGCCCCGACGTGGCCCAGCAGAATGGCGATGTATTCGGCCAGGGCATCATTGTTCCGCAATCCTGTGGCCAGACAATGCCTGAAGATATTTCCCTCGAATGGCCAGTCGTACCTATCCTTGAACGACGGGATGTCGATAGCGGAAGTGGACAACTTTTCATCCAACCAGAAAAAGAGCGGAATCAGCGCATGGGTGGGCGCTTCGATGAGCATGCCGATTTTATCGGCAAGCTCCGGGTTTTCAGTTTGGATTCTTTTTGCAAGATTGCGCAGATGAACAAAATAATTCTTGAGTTGTTTGATGGCGATCGCGGGGAGCGGAATCAGGCGGACTCGCGTCGACGGGCTTGTTATCTTGTCCGAAACGATTATCCATCCGTTATCCAGGTCGAGAGACAGGAAGCTGAACGTGTATGGGTCTGCCGGCCGGTGGCCGGTACAGGCCAGCAGCATCAGGAACGTGTAGCCGGCGAAATGATTATGGGCCCCGATCAGCTCGGTCGCCGTTTTTGTTTTTTTACATTTCGACAAGGCCAATTGCGAGAACTCGGTAATCCATTCCCGAAGTTTTGCTTCGTCCGGATATTGGCGGGAACCGTATGGCAAGTTGTCTGTTCCATCGACAACTGATGGAGTGAACGCGAGAGCGGCAGTGGCGCGGCTATATAGATCGCGCCATTTACTTTGCTCGAATGTCGCGTAATAAAGCCCGGCGCTTGGGGCGTGCTCGGTATTGCCGAGCGTGGCGATGCTCCCGACATCGTCGCCGGACAACGCCAGCAGTTTGTGAAACATGGCGCCGCGAAGCCACGAGACGTTGGCCCGCGATTCCGCATCTTTGCGCACAGCCCGGCAAAAGTCCTGCGCCAGATCGGCGAGATCTTCCGCCGAGCACCCCAGCGCTTCGCCGAGCGTTTCCCCATTTGCGGGCAACCCGGACAAAACGTGCATCACCTCGGCGGGCAACGGCAAACAGCAGCCATCACCGACCGGATTCAGCCAGCGTGCCTGCCCGTCATCCGGCTCGAATCTTTCCAGCGGTGGAAACGGCGAATACCAGCACGCGTTGTCGATAAAAATGGCTGGAGAAACCAACCTGGCCATTGCCCTTGAACGATACAATCTGAATTCCATCAACTCTTCCGGGCTCCTCGATGTCATGATGGAAAGACAGGCCGCCAGAGGCCCGGCTATGGCGCGCGGGCTTTCCTGCTCGCTACCGAGATCGGATTTGATCTGGCCCACTATGGAAGCGAGATCACGCTCGTTCAACACTTCCCAGGAAAAAGGCAAAAACTGGTTGTCGAATTCAGTCGCAAATCGCGCTTCCAACACCTGCCATTTTTGCAGGGGAAGGCCCGGTAGCTCTTCTCCTTTAGGTACGGCGGCAGCTTGAGCTATTGTCTGGGTTACATCCGCCTCGGAGGTGTCGACGCCACGTCGATGCGCCGCCGGTTTCCGCAGAACAATCTGTTCTGTAACAAGCGCTGGCGGGCGCCGGGTGACGACGGGGCGGGCGCATTTTTTCTGGCCGGCTTTCCATTCGTCGCTGTCGCCGAGATCGGGCTCGCGCTGCTTTGGCCGCGCCTGCCTTGGCTCAGAATTTTCCGGTTGCGCCCTTGGCGTTATCTCGGATTTTTGTTCTTGAGGTAACTCGCTTTCGTTGTTGATGTCCAAATGTTGCCGAGCATCAGTTTTAGCCAGCCCCTTAACAACTCTGATCGCCAAGCCGCGAATCTTGGATAGGAACCTGTTGTGCCTGGATTGGCTCGATAGGGAATTTATCAGGCCTTCGAGCGACAGTGCGTCGGGGCCAATGTCGCGCAGCTCGCTCCACTTTTTGCCCTTCCTGAATTTGCGCAGATCGGATACAAATTCCGCGTAGCCGCTTTCGATGGGATCCCACGGGGTGTCAGATAGCCAGATAGACGCCAACAGTAAACCGGTAACCAAGTGAAATCTGGCCGTAAAATCCTTTGGTTCGTCCATTCTGCCGCGCTGGGTAAACAAGGAATACAGCGGGTATTCCCCGTAGCGGCCAAACATCGGGTTGAGGTCGCGGTCAGAAAGCTGGATGGGGAGTTCTAATTTTTGGCAGCCTTCGAGAATTGAAACCAGATCGGCAAGGGCATGTGATGGGGGCGCGAGCCCCGAGATTGACCTTGCCGCATCCAGCAGTTCGGCAATCGCATGGGAAAGGCCGTCGCGATCTGGAGGGGCTTGAACGAGCTCCAGAAGTTTTTCCAGCTGGGCGGTATCAATGCCCTTGGTCTGTTCTTGAGCTGGGGTGCTTGGTGAGGCCAATGGTCACCCCGTGTTTAGCCGATCCGCTTCAGCAGTTGATCGATCAGGCCGCTAACCTGCCGCTGTCTCAGCGCCCTCGCCTCTCTTTGTTCGGGTTCGTCGCCTTCTCCAAGCTCAAACTTGGCGACAGAAACTGGACCATCCTTGCGGTAGCCCTCTGTTTTATCGTCCTGCGCGAAGCGATTGCGCAGAATATCGAGGGAGGCTTTGATCACATGGCCATGCTTGCCGTCACGCTCCTTCCTGAAGGCATCGGCGACAGTATCCCTATCCTCGTGAGCATGCTCGATGCAATATATAAGGTCATGGGCATCCTTGCGCTCGTTGCGCTGGTCGAACGCGAAAGACTTCAAACAGGTGAAACTTACCAGATTGGCATGCCTGACTTTCTCGGTGGCGATACCGTTGTCACCCAGTAGCTCGGCCTGAAACTCGGTGGTCTGGTAAAGGTCAAACATGATCGACGAGTGCGGGATATTGAATGCGGAGATCGTACCTTTAGTCGGCAACGGCTGGATCTTGCCACCCGCGATGTCTGGCGCATCGGCCAGCAGTTCGAGAACCATCAGCGCGCCGTGTTCGGTGCGTGCTTCCCAGCGCCACGAGAGCTTCTGCTTCTGCGCGTTCTCGGCGCGCTCGAAGCCCATTTTCTTGAGGTTGCCCTCCAGCGTGTGGTACGCCCCGGTATCGGCCAGGATTTGCAAGTCAATCACGATGTCCACATCCGTGGTTCCGGCATGCGCGGGCACTTCCGGCGGGCGGGCTGCGACCAGATACCTCGGCGTGAGGCCGCCGATCAGATAAACAGAATTTTTCCACGGACCGAGCCCGCGCAGCAGCGTGACGAGGACGCGCTCGGCATCGTCAGTATATTGGTCGCTGTACCCGTCGAGCGTGGCAGGTTTTGCCATCAGAAACCTATCCTTTCCTTGCGCAGGTGCTCGGCCATATCCTTGGCGCGGCCTTCACCATGAAACAGGTCGATATTCTCGGTGTAGCACATTGATCTCAGTCTCCAACGTGCGCAATGTCTCCATGATTTCTTCAAAATCAGGATAGCGACCGAATATCATGTTGCGCATCTGCGCATAGTCCTTCTCGACCGCCGCCAATACGTGTTCCGCAGGCACCAGCCTGAATGTTCCCGGCTTTGCCAATTCGTAATGCGCCCAAGGACGACGATAGAATCGCTGCTTGAATGCCACCACATCCTCCAGCAAGGCGAGGTCTGCCAGTACCGCAGCTTTCACCGGCGCAGCCGCCATCATTGCCAGGTCGTAGTAGTGGCGCGAATAGCGCAATGGCTGCGGACTGTTTTCCGGGCGGTTGGCCTCGTGGTGCAAAATCGTCGCCTTCTCCCAGAACGTGCGCTCGGCGCGGATGGCCTGCACGGCACAATCCGCCTGCTTGAAAAGCTGCGGGAACGCTTCGGCGGCATAAGGCCGGATTCGGTAATGATCGTAGGGCATCCAGGCCGCGAGCGGCCCAATTTCAAGGCGCACTTCGGGTCGCAAGTACGCATCAGAAAAGGCAGCCGGATACCTCACATTCAA
>FZPX01000277.1_pt1 | contig 11093 bp, 14 predicted proteins | sample 1534791 | NCBI WGS metagenome assembly FZPX01 (sample SAMEA104161951, study PRJEB21768) | metagenome | biome: subterrestrial habitat; feature: phreatic zone; material: underground water | place: France | collected 2016-06-01 | depth 60 m | reverse complement strand
GGCCGCGAAATGGTCTGGCCAAAACCCAGCGGCAGCGACACATCGTCGTAGGCGCGGCTGGCCAGCGCCTCATCCACGAAGATGTGGCGCGGTACCGCATTCATTGCGGCCAGCACCACTTCATCCCGGATGCCTTGCGCGCGCAGCCGTTCGATCAGGCGCCCGCGTGTGCGCTGCGAAGTCATGCCGATGCCGCTGTGGCGCACGTTCATGCGGATATACCCGCCAGCCACCCGCGCACTGCGTCGAGCTCGCTGTATTGCGTTAAATCAATTTGCAACGGCGTGACCGACACGCGCTGATTGGCGACAGCATGAAAGTCTGTTCCTGTACCCGCATCCTGCGCCTTGCCGGCCGCACCCACCCAATAGATGGTTTCGCCGTGCGGGCTGGAGGCCTTTACCACCGGCTCGGCCTTGTGGCGCTTGCCCAGGCGGGTTACTTCCATGCCATGCAGTTGGTCGTGCGGGATATCCGGCACATTGACATTCAGCAGCCAGGGGTGAGTGTGGATGTTCTTTTCAAAGCGCTTTACCAGTTCGGCCACCACGCGCGCCGCAGTGGCGTAATGCGCCAGCTCTTTGCCCGCCAGCGATACAGCAATGGATGGAATGCCGAGCAGGAACCCTTCCGTGGCAGCCGCCACCGTGCCGGAATAAATCGTGTCGTCACCCATGTTGGCGCCGGAGTTGATACCGGAGATCACCATGTCGGGCTGGGTATCCAGCATGCCGGTGACCGCCAGATGCACGCAATCCGTCGGCGTGCCGTTCACATAGTAAAAACCGTTGGCGGCGCGGCGCAATTTGAGCGGGCGATCCAGCGTCAGCGAATTGGAGGCACCCGAGCGGTCGCGCTCCGGCGCCACCACCACGACATCCGCGATGGCGGAAATGGCTTCCGCGAGACAAGCCAGGCCGGGCGCAAAATAACCGTCGTCGTTACTGAGTAGGATGTGCATCAAGCCGGATGAATGTATGGTGTGCCGTTAATAAAAATTTGACCGGTTGGAAGGGCGGTAACCTGATATTAGACGGAGTTAATTTCACCCCCGGCTAACATCATGGCCGCACGGAAAAACAGCGGACGGATTATAGAGGGAGTTTCCACAGCGGACAATGTCCGGAGTGGCAACATCCCCTGAGCGGTAACAGGATCAGCGCCCTGAAGGATGCACAACCAAAAAATGAAAATTGCCCCCAGAAGTTTTCAGAACCCGCGTTTGCCTATATATATCTAGACCTTTTGGCCTATATGGTTCTCCCGATAAAAAGGGTATTGTTACCGAAAAGTGTTGTCTGGAAAAAGAGAGGATGACAGGCTCATACTATGAGCCACCTGTGGGCATACACTTCCCGGCAACCGAAAACCCCAAGAACCAACAACGCCAACATGACCGAGCCACGAGGGGATACGATTTTCAACTACTGGGGCAAGGCCGACCCGGCCTACGCGCTTAAACAAAAGTGGCATGCGCTCGCCTATCACAGTCTGGACGTGGCGGCGGTGGCGGCTGTTTTGTTGGATAGCAAAGTTTATGATCCGGCACACATTGGACGATATTTAGGTGTGAGCCATGAACAGGTTCGAGCATTGGTACTGTTTTTTGTTGCGCTGCACGATCTTGGCAAGTTTGCTCGCGCATTCCAGCTATTGAGGCCAGACTTACCGGTTGTGATGGATGCGCAAATTCCAAGACTGTTCAAGCATTACTCAGAACGTCACGACACGTTGGGGTGGGCAGTTTGGGATCACGTACGAGAACATTCCGGTTTACCTGACCCAACCCACACGTTTTGGGAATACTGGCTGAAAAGCACTGTCGGCCATCACGGCAAGCCGCCGAAAGAACATGTGGCATCCGGCCTTGATGCGGGTGACTATTTTTTGCAGCAGGATGTGACAGCCGCCGGTGAATTTACTCAAGCAATGTCGAATTTTTTTGAATTGGGAAAACTAAGTTTGCCTACACCCACCAAGATGCAGTGTGAAGTGATGAAAGCATACACTTGGCAGCTTGCAGGCCTCACCGTTATCGCCGACTGGTTGGGTTCCAATCAAAACTTCTTCGAATACCACAGCGAGCCAATGCCGCTTGCCGAATACTGGGAGCGGATTGCGCTGCCGACAGCTCGCCGAGCAGTAAAAAGCTCCGGCCTCTTGCCTAATGCATCCGCACCGGCGTTGGCACCCAAAGCATTGTTCGATTACCTCAGCGCGCCTACGCCCTTGCAGCAATATGCCCATGAAGTGCAATTGCTGGATGGCCCTCAGCTCTTCTTGCTGGAAGATGTGACAGGAGCGGGCAAAACCGAGGCCGCTCTGCTTCTCGTAAATCGGTTAATGGCGGCAGGCAAGGCACAAGGGACATACATCGCCTTGCCCACTATGGCGACAGCTAACCAAATGTATGAGCGCGTGGGTAAGGCCTATCGAAAGCTGTTTGCGGAGAATGCAACGCCTTCGCTGGTGCTTGCACATGGCGCGCGTAATCTGGTAGCAGGCTTTGCCGACAGCGTGTTGCCGGAATCACCCAAGGAAAGTAATGCCTACGACCCGGAAGACAAGGCGGATGACGATGCCCCAGCCAGTACTCAATGCGCTGCATGGTTGGCTGACAGCAACAAAAAATCGCTGCTTGCGGATGTGGGCGTAGGTACGCTCGATCAGGCCTTGATGGCAGTGCTGCCGATCAAGCATCAGGCGCTACGGCTGTTTGGCCTTTCGCGCAAAGTGCTGGTTGTAGATGAAGCCCACGCCTATGACCCATACATGAGCCACCTGCTGGAACGTGTGCTGCACTTTCACGCCCGTCAGGGCGGCAGTGCCATTGTTCTGACCGCCACCTTGCCGTCAGGATTGCGTGCAAAATTCACCCGCGCCTTTCAGAAAGGTTTGCAGCCTGCTCAGGAACCGGAACCGCTTGCCCCCGATGCGCGTTACCCGTTGGTCACACAGGTTGCCGCTGGTGCAGTGCATATCGAACACTGTGATACCCGGCCACGCCTCAAGCGAAATGTGGATATTGCCTGGGCGCATGATATGAAATCAGTAATCGAGCTTGTCTGCTGTGCTGCCAGTGAAGGCAAGGCGGTGTGCTGGATACGCAACACCGTTACCGAAGCCCGCGAAGCGTATCAGGAGCTAAAAGATCGCATCCCAAACGACAAATTACATCTCTTCCATGCGCGCTTCCCGATGGGTCGCCGCCTGAAAATCGAAGGCGCGGTACTCAATATGTACGGCGCAAAAAGCGATGCTCTACAGCGCGATGGGCAGGTGCTAATTGCCACCCAAGTGGTCGAGCAATCGCTGGATATAGATTTTGATGTACTCATCAGTGATCTCGCGCCGATTGACTTGATTATCCAGCGCGCCGGACGTTTACATCGCCATGCCCGTATGCAAAACGGCGACCTTGCCGCAAACGAAGAAGACCATCGTGCGCCGCCCGTCCTGCACATCCTCGCGCCGCAACCGAACGAGAAACCCGAAGCTGATTGGTATTCCGCTTTGTTCAAGCAAGGCAAGTATGTTTACCCGAATGTCGGCCAGCTTTGGTTGACGCAGAAAGCATTATTGAGCGCCAAGGCAATAGTTACGCCGGGCAGTGCTGGCGAAGCGGCAGCGATACGCTCTTTGGTGGAAGCAGTGTATGGAGAGAATGCAGCCACGATTCCCCCTCCCTTATTAGCCGCCAGCAATAACGCTGAGGGGAAGAATAAGGGTGCGCAAGGTTTAGCGTCGTTCAATGCACTCGATACAAGCAAACCCTACAGTCGCGCGAGCGGGGATTGGGACGATGATGCGCGTATCGCTACCCGCCTGGGAGAAGATGCACGTCTGGTCTACCTTGCAAAAGTTGAAAATGGAACGTTGAAGCCGTTACTCGATGCGCCCCGTCATCCTTGGGCCATGAGTGCGACGCGCATCGAAAGGCGTAAACTGTCCGGTCTGTCATCATCATGGCAAATGCGTTACGGCATGGCGATTGAGCGCCTGCGTAAAGAGAATCACCTGTTTACCGATTACGATCTCATCTTGCCCATGGAAATAAATGAAGCAGGTGGCTGGCATGCCGAGGGCGCCAATCTCGATGGCAGACCCGTGCAAATCGCATACGACCCCGTATTGGGGCTGGTTATTACCTGAACACTTGTGAAGGAATACGCATGAACTTGATCACCGACCCGTGGATCACAGTGCGCCGCCAAAAAAGCGGCATTGAGAAGAAACCCATCCGACCGGCACAGATCGCCGCTGGCGGGGAGTCCGACCCGATAGTGGACATCCTCGCACCACGCCCAGATTTTCGTGGGGCGCTCTATCAATTTTTGATTGGACTATTGCAAACCACCTTCGCTCCCGAAGATATAGACGACTGGAAAAAGCACTGGGATAAACCGCCTACGGTAGACGAACTGGACAAAGTGTTTGGTGCTTATGCCCACGCCTTCGAGCTAGATGCAAAGGGGGCAACGTTCATGCAGGATTACAAACCATCCGATCTAAATGATAGCGAGCGCAAAAATATTTCGTCATTGTTGATCGAGGCACCCGGTGAAATCACCCTCAAGGAAAACAAAGATCACTTCATTAAGCGCGAAGCAATCAATAATCTTTGCCCTTGCTGTGCAGCCGCTGCTCTGTTTACTTTACAAATCAACGCCCCCAGCGGTGGTGCCGGAAATCGGGTTTCATTACGCGGCGGCGGGCCACTTACCACCCTGCTGATACCTGCGCAGGGGCATGATGCGCTCTGGTACAAGTTGTGGTTAAACATCCTGCCCAAGGATGCATTCAGCCAAGATGAGCTTGCCAAAAAACATGGCAATTTGGCTGCTACCCTGCCGTGGATGGGGCCAACTCGAACCAGTGCAGGAAAGCCCGCCGAAGAGACTACGCCACGAGATGTTGAGCCGCTACAAGCCTATTGGAGCATGCCGCGCCGTGTCCGGATTGATTTTGTGCATATTCAAGCAGGCCAGTGTGATGCATGTGGTAAATCAAGCGTGCAATTAGTCAATCAGTATCAAGCCAAAAATTACGGCACAAACTATGGTGGATATTGGATGCACCCGCTGACACCTTATAGCTTTAAGGCAAATCAAAATGACTTGCCAATATCGGCGAAAGGAGGGAAAGCCAAGAACGGATATAGGCACTGGGCCAGCATGATTCTTGGTGGTCAAAAGCCGGAGCCGATTGCAGCACAAACAGTTACTCATTATCACGTCCAAAAATTCCGCAAATTAAACAAGATGGCTGTGCGCGTCTGGGCTTTCGGCTTCGACATGGACAACATGAAGGCGTTGTGTTGGTATGAATCATCTTTACCGTTCTTTACTAATAAAAACGGTCAGGTTGCATTGCAGAAAAAAATTCAGCCGATGTTGGATGTAGCCGAAGAAGCTGCACAGTTGCTCGCAAGGGCTGTCCGTCAAGCATGGGGACTGGATAAGAAGGGCGATCCACAAGTGATGCAGAGTCTATGGCAATTATCAGAGGCTCGGTTCTACGCTGTATTGAGAGAAATTACCCAAGCCAATGACCTGGAAGATGCGACGCTCGCGCCTTGCTACGAAAAATGGGTTTTGTTTATTGGCGGCCTCACATTGAGCTGTTTCGATGAATGGGTATTATCCGCAGCCATAGAAGATCAAGACATGATCGGGATAGTAGGTGCGCGTGAGCTATTAGCGAGTAATCTCAACAACAGTAAACCAGTCAAGGCACTGTGGGAGCGTATAGATCCCGGACGTGTTATCAAGAAGCGCATGACGAATGTTAGCAAGGCGCGTAATGCTCCGGCTGCCACTACTCAAGCAGGCTTACCTTAACGAAGGGATCGAACAATGGAGAAAAAGCAAAAATACATGTTGAGCGACTACGATGCCGATGTAATACGGCAATGGTGGCAGGCTTTTGACAGTGAAAAGCGCGGTAGTCCGACTATTGGCCTATTCAAGTCGTTGGGGAAAAAAGAGTTGGCCGAGTTACGTCGCGCAGAAAATCTCACCTCAGTCATGCTTAATCGCGCCTATCAGTATCTGGCGCAACTGTTGCCAAAATACGACAAAGATGGTTTGGCTCTGGTGGCGGGGATGCTGGCTCACGTAAAAACAGATGTGGGTGATGGGCTATCGTTGGCGCGTTGCATGGGTTTGCCCAAGGTCGGCTCAAACGATCCTGGCGTGTCGCAGTTACGCTTTGAACGCCTGCAAACCGCGCATAATCCAGACGAGTTTTTAAGCACCGCCGTCCGCGTTATCAAGATGCTGGGCGGCACGTTGGATGTGCGCAAGCTCGCCGATGACGCGCTGGTCTGGGCAGACGAAACCATCAACGAGCACCGCCCTGCCAAGTTGGCCAATCAACTACGGGTACGTTGGGCCACTGATTACTACCTCGCCAGCAGACGGCAGGGATCTGCCGTGCCATCCGATATAACCGAAGAAACTATTACTGTTTGAAAGGGAAAATGATTATGACGCAATTTATTCAACTCCACGCACTCGTTTCCTACGCGCCCGCCAATCTCAACCGTGACGACCTCGGTCGCCCAAAAAGCGCCCGCATGGGTGGTGTGATGCGCATGCGCGTGTCTTCACAGAGCTTGAAACGAGCTTGGCGAATCTCCGAAGTATTCTCGGATGTTGTTTCCAATGGGCAACCAGCTCTCCCCGCCATCGTTGAGTTGTTCGGTGAGGAAAAAAAGGGGGCTGGATTGGGGATACGTACTCGCTCATTAAGTGAAACTGTGTGTAATCGGCTTCGTGATGCCGGAGTTACTTCGGATGGCTTGGAACAATGGCAAAGCATTTTTTCTGTTGCATTGGGTGAATCATCCTTGAAATCATCTGATGGCAAGAAAAATGTAAAAGCCAGCGCCAACGAAGATGAATCAGAAGATGGGGACAGCGATAAGTCTACTGTTTTGTATCTATCAGATTTCGAGGTCAATGCATTTGTAGATATGGCGAAGCAACTTGAAATTTATTTGGTCAATCCAGAAGGATGTAGGCTGGCCGATCAATTCAAACAGCTTATGGAACATTACGAAAAGACCAAAAAGGCCGATACAAAGCAGAAGAAGACAACTGCATTGAAAAATCTGAGTGAGACGCTATATGGAATGATCCGGGTTCGACCAGAAACTGCGGCTGATGTTTCGATGTTCGGGCGAATGCTGGCGATCAATCCAATTCAGAATATTGATGCCGCCGTTCAGGTCGCTCACGCTATCTCTGTGCATGAAGTGGTAACGGACGATGATTATTTCACAGCAGTGGACGATCTCAATAAGATGGGTGCCGCACATATCGGCGAATCCTATTTTGGTGCGGCAGTGTTGTATCTTTATGTCTGCATAGACCGCGATCAGCTCAAACGTAACTTGGGGGGGGGATGAAACACTGACGCAACGTGCGATCAGCGCGCTGATTCAAACCATGCTGACCGTCGGCCCGACGGGCAAACAGAATAGCCACGCCAGCCGCGCCTATGCGCATTACGCGCTGGTCGAAAAAGGGGCGCAGCAGCCGCGTCAATTGTCGCTGGCATTTCTCAAGCCCATCGGTGGCGGCAACTACCCGGAAGATGCCACGCGCGAATTGAGGAAGCTGCGCGACAACATGGACAAGGTCTATGGCGCCTGTGCCGACAAGCACTATGAGATCAATGCATACACTGGCGAAGGCAGTGTGGTTGAACTGATCGAATTTTCCGCAAAGGAGTAAGTTTGATGCGTGATTATTTGGTCATGAGGCTATATGCGCCGCTCGCCAGTTGGGGCGAGATCGCCGTGGGCGAAGTACGCCATTCAGCGGCCTATCCATCAAAGTCTGCCCTGTTGGGCTTGCTTGGTGCTGCCTTGGGAGTACGGCGCGATGATGACGATGAACAAGCGCGTTTGAATACTGGCTATGCATTCGGAGTCAAGCTGTGCTCGGCTGGTTTTCCGCTACGCGATTATCACACCGTACAAGCGCCGCAGAGCAAGGCCAAGGAGCGCTATTTCACACGACGCGATGAAGTTGAGCGCGGAGAATTAAACACCTTGCTTACCGAGCGAGAATATCGTTGCGATGCGCTGGCAGTGGTGGCGGTGGCTGCAATGGGGGATGAGGTTCTGCCTTTGCGGGAATTGGCCAAGAAAGTCAAAGCGCCGGAATTTCCGCTGTATATGGGACGCAAATCCTGCCCCTTGGCGGCACCATTGAATCCGCGGGTCAATCCATTTTCCTCGCTAAAAGACGCGCTCGACAGCTTGGATGAAGTAGCGCTGCCCGGTACGGCGTCGGTCAAGCAAATGGCCTATTTGCTGCGCATGGATCAATCGCCACGCTATTACTGGGACGAAGCTCTGCATGCAGATGCCGGAATGCCTGCTGACATGACGCTTGCCCGAAACGATCAGCCTCTGCATCGTGGTCGCTGGCAGTTTGCACCACGACGCGAGCATCTGCACTTGGGCGGCGGAGGGAGTGCAACATGAGTCATTATTTTTCACGTGTGCGGGTTAAGCCCGGTGCAGTTCGATCTGTGTTGAATAAAACCGGCGATGCCTATCGGGAACATGCTCTGGTCTGGCAACTGTTTCCCGGCGATGACATGCCGCGTGATTTTCTCTTTCGAGCCGATATAGATCAACAAGGCACTCCGGTATATTACGTCGTATCACAGCGTGAACCCATTTCGCATGAAGCTTTATTCGTAGAAACCAGGCCATACGATCCACAACTTCAAGCGGGCGAGTTGGTTCGTTTTGACCTGCGTGTGAATCCAACTATTACTGTCTCAAAAACAGGCAAGCGTCATGACGTATTGATGCATGCCAAACGTCAGGCAAAAGAGGAAGGCCTAGCTCCTGAGGAGATTAAGGAGCGTATTGAATCTATTGGCAGGCAATGGTTAGCAGAACGATCCATAGGTCTGCGCTTCATAGTTGACCCTGACGATCTGCCCGATGGCTTGGCTGACAGTTTAATTGTATCGCGCTATCTGCAACATCGTGTCCGTGCGCGAAAGCATAAGGAAGAATTGATGTTTTCCAGCGTGGATTACTCCGGTATGGCAGAAGTGACCGATCCAGGTGCTTTACGCAAAACTCTGTTTGAAGGCGTTGGGCGCTCCAAAGCCTTCGGCTGCGGCCTATTGCTGGTTCGGCGGGTTTGAGCGGATACTTGCGGCGTGGCATCATTATCACGCAACGGCTAATGGGTTATTCAGGAGGTCATATGAGTGAAATTTTATTTCTCGTAGAGCAAGCACCCGAAGGTGGCTACATCGCGCGGGCATTGGGCAATTCCATTTTTACTGAGGCGGATACGTTGCCGGAGTTGCGCCAAATGGTGCAGGATGCAGTGCATTGCCATTTCGACGAAGGCGATATGCCCAAGATTATTCGCTTGCATATCGTGCAGGAAGAGGTGTTGGCAGCATGAGGCTGCCGCGAGGTTTGACCGGCGCTGAACTGGTCAGGCATTTGGCCAGATTAGGTTATCGGCAAACGCGTCAGACGGGCAGTCATGTCCGCCTGACTTGCGATGTTCCGCATCAACATCACGTTACTGTTCCCTTGCATGACCCGCTACGCATAGGCACACTTTCTGCCATTCTTGGCGATGTGGCTGAAGCGCAAGGAATCGAGCGTGATGTGCTGCTGGGTCGGCTGTTTGGCAACCTTTGAGAGAGTATTGAAAGTGTTTTCCCCAGATGTCTTTGTTGGGCTATGGGAAAACGGCATTGCCCCCATCAAAGCCTTCGGCTGCGGCCTCTTGCTCGTGCGGCGGGTTTGAGCGGATACTTGCACCTTGGAATCTTTAGATTTGCGGGAGATAAACATGGATTGGCGTGACCGAATAATTTCCAACCCTGAAATCCTGGTGGGCAAACCCACTATCAAGGGAACCCGGATTTCCGTCGAGTTGATTCTAGGCTGGCTTGCAAATGGCTGGACGTTCGAGCAGATTCTGGAATCTTATCCAAACATCACTCGCGAAGATATTCTGGCTGCACTGGCATTTGCCGCTGAGCGTTTGCATGAAGAGGATTACATTCCGCTGCCGAAACTTGCCGCATGAGCATCCCGCTTCTCGCCAACGAAAACTTCCATGCACCTGCGATACGCAAACTGCGGGCGGCGGGTATTGATGTAGTTGCAGTGGCTGAGGCCATGCCCTCAGCCAGCGATAAGGAAGTTATGACGTATGCACGGCAGGAGCAGCGATGGATTATTACTTTCGACAGGGATTACGGCGATCTGATTTTTCGTGAAGGCTTGCTGCCGCCTCCTGCAATTCTCTTTTTTCGGCAAGAGCCTTATCCGCCGGATCGCCCTGCCGATTTAGTATTGGCGATGCTTTCCGAACCGCAACAGGCGGATGGCTGTATGGTGGTAATCAGCGAGCAGAATATTCGCCGCAAGCGTTTCCCGCCAACTGCTGATGAGTGAACCTTCGGAACGTGAACGATGCACTTGTTCCAGCCGTGGTGATTACCGTTTACCGCACACGTAACATACAAAAGTATTGGAGGCACCAATGAAAGTCACTTATGACCAGGAAGTCGATGTGTTGCGCATCGTGCTCAGCAATGCGGCAATTGAGGAGAGCGATGAAGACAAGCCAGGCGTCATCCTCGATTACGATGTGAGCGGCAATGTCGTCGGCATAGAGATTCTTGATGCCAGCAAGCGTATGGAAAACCCGCGTTCAGTGGAGTATGCGGTGGCGGGCTGATGTCCATTGATCTCTGTTGATGCGGGATTCTTCATGAACGCATTGTTACATCATAAAAATTCGTTGCTGAAAGTTCTTAATAAGTGAAGGAGCAAATATGAACTGGAAAGATCGCATTGAAGTAAATCCGGCGGTGCTGGTTGGCAAGCCGATCATCAAGGGCACGCGCATTTCTGTGGAACTGATTATGGATCGCATGGCGGACGGGTGGTCGATGGAAGATGTGCTTGCTTCTTACCCCCGTATCAGCCGGGAAGATGTGCTGGCGGCTTTAAGCTTTGCATCGGAGTTGTTCAAGGAAGAAACTTTCGTGGCCGTGGGGAAAGTGACCGCATGAAAGTGCGCTGGCTG
>FZPX01000346.1_pt1 | contig 11095 bp, 10 predicted proteins | sample 1534791 | NCBI WGS metagenome assembly FZPX01 (sample SAMEA104161951, study PRJEB21768) | metagenome | biome: subterrestrial habitat; feature: phreatic zone; material: underground water | place: France | collected 2016-06-01 | depth 60 m | reverse complement strand
AACCTCAAGGGACACGGCCTGGATGAAGGCATTTCCACGCGCCTGCTGGTGTATGCGGCCACCCTCATCAACAAGGGCATCGCCCCGCGCGCCGCCTGCCGCATGGCGCTGGTGCGCCCGATCACCGACGACGCGGACATCCGCGATACGCTGGATCACGCGATTGATGCGGTATTTGGGTAGGGGTAATCTGGTTTAATCTTCGTGTTAGCATCACGTTAATCGAAAACAGGTGCTGACATGAATAATTTGTTGCGTTCCTTCACTGACGAACTAAGAAACCTCCTTAATTCATGGTTGCCTCAATTATCCGCCGACTGGTGGACGCGGCATGTTCTGGGGATTCTGACCTATCAGCAACAAGAGCGTGTCAAACAATCACGCATTGATGATTTGTCCGGCCTCGATCTGGCTGCTTTGCTGCGAGTGCTCGATCAAAACTGGTACGAGCTTTCTTCACGTCTCAATTGGCCGAAGGAAGGCCGCAACTGGCTCAAAGAGGCGCAGACGATACGTAACCGCTGGGCGCACGTTACGGCTGTCGAGACCGAGCCGCGTGATGCCTATCGCGATGCCGATACTCTGGAACGTATGGGAAGAATGCTCGGGGTCGGCGATGCAGCACAAAACCAAATAACTGCTTACAAACAGCAGCAATTGACGCTGCTTGCGCCCGTTGCCTCCCCTGTTATTTCTACCATGCCAGCTATATCGGCAGTGCCGCAAGTGGCCGCCACCCCGCCAAACGAAGGATTCTCGCCGGGTCAGTTAGTGCGTCTGAAATCGAACCATACCAAGGTTTTTCCCATTCTCTCGGTGCAGCCAAATTCGGGCGGCGAATGCCGCTACTCGGTTTTCGAGGATGGCAAGCCAACGAATTATTATGCAAGCCAGCTCGAAGCAAACCCCACGTTCGTGGATGAGCGAGCCACACTTGCGCTGTCAGAATTTCATGCGCGCATAACCGCGCTGCTGTTGACCGCGCCATCTTCCGCCAACCTCTATTCTTTGCACTCAGGACGGGTGCGTTATGTGCCTTATCAGTACCGCCCGGTGCTCAAGCTGCTGCGCGCAGACCGCCCGCGCTTGCTGATTGCCGACGATGTAGGGGTTGGCAAGACCATCGAGGCGGGGCTGATCCTGAAAGAGTTGCAAGCCCGCTCAGAAATTAAATCGGTGCTAATCATTTGCCCCAAACCGCTGGTAGCCGAAGGCAAGTGGCGTAGCGAGATGAAGCGTTTCGGTGAAGAGTTCACCCATCTCGACGGTGATACCTTGCGCCACTGCTTGCACGAAACCGACCTCGACGGCGAATGGCCGCGCCAACACAGCCGCACCATTTTGCCGTTTTCCCTGTTCGACGATACCTTGCTCAATGGCAAACAGCATAAACGCGGCAAGAAAACCAAAGGGCTGCTCGATCTCGACCCGCCACCGCGCTTCGATCTGGTCATCGTGGATGAGGCGCACCACATTCGCAACGCCAATACCTGGCTGCACCAAGGAGTGAAGTTTTTCTGCGACCACGCCGAGGCGGTGATTTTTCTGACCGCCACCCCCATTCAGATGGGCAATCAGGATTTGTTCACTCTGCTCAACGTACTGCGCCCGGACTTGGTGATTGATAAGGCCAGCTTTGAATTCATGGCCGAACCCAACCCGCATATCCACGCGGCTGCGAATCATCTGCGTTCTGCCGCAGCAGATAGTCAGCAACAAGCAGTGGCAGAATTGAAGGCGGCGGCAGGCACGTTTGCTTTCATTGAAACCCCCGATTTTCAACGTGTACTGGATACGCTGGCCGAATCGGAAATCAGTCCTGCTACACGGGTTGCCTTGATTCGAGAAATCGAGCGATTTTCGACTTTTGATAGCCTCATCAATCGAACGCGGCGGCGCGACATCGGCAACTTCACTACACGCAAACCGGAAACAGTCTCTGTCCCATTCACCGATGCCCAGCGGGATTTTCACGACCATTTAATTGCGACGGCAGCACGGATTTTTGCGCAAAGCCACGGGCGGCAAGCGGTGTTGTTTATGCTCTCCACCCTGCGGCGGCAGGCGGCCAGTTGCCTCTACGCGCTGGCTCCGTTCATCGACCAATGGCTGGATGGAAAGTTGGACGATCTTGGTTTGGCGGAAATCAACGACGATGAAACAGACGAGGTAGAGGTTTTGCAGCCGGGCAGTTTGCAGGCCGAAATCGAGCAACTAAGACTAGCCGCAAGAATGCTCGATCCCGCCGATCCAAAGCTGGATGCCTTCCTTGCCATCGTCCGCGACAAACAAGCCTTGCCCAACAATAAGCTGCTGGTGTTCACCAGTTTCCGCCACACCTTGTTCTATCTGGAGCGGAATCTGCTTGCGGCAGGCATCCGCATCGGTGTGATCCACGGCGGTGTAGCGGACGAAGACCGCCGCGACATCCGCCAACGCTTTGCCCAAACCAAGGAGCAGGCAGACACGCTGGACGTGTTGCTCTCCACGGAAGTTGGCAGCGAAGGCCTGGACTTCCAGTTTTGCGATGGCATGGTCAACTACGATTTGCCATGGAATCCGATGCGCATCGAACAGCGTATCGGGCGTATAGATCGCTACGGACAGAAAAGCGAAGTGGTGGTCATCAACAACCTCATCACCCCCGGCACGGTGGATGCCGACATCTACGAGCGCTGCCTGCTGCGCATCGGCGTTTTCCAGCAGGCGTTAGGCGCGAGCGAAGAAATTCTCGGCCAGATTAGCAAAGAGCTACATGCCATTTCCGAGAGCTTCGACCTGACTCCGCAGGAACGACAGCAGCGGCTGCAACAACTGGCGGACAACGAACTGCGCGAAATTCAAGAACAGGAGACACTGGAAAGTCGCGCCGCAGAATTGTTTGGCTTGAGTCTGCCCAATGACGACGATCTGACTACCCCGACCAGCGGTTGGCTCACACCGGAAGCATTGCATTCAACGGTTAGTCTTTACCTGCGTGGTCGCTCTGGCAAAGAGCAGGAAGTCATACTCGGCAACCAAGCCCTCAAAACTCTGCGACTGGATGCCGATGCGCGCACACGCCTGCTCGAAGACTTCCAGAAACTGAAAGCAGACAATCAGGAAGCGAGAGCTTGGGAGCGCTGGCTCAAAGGAAATACGCCACATATCGAGATCACCTTCGATCAGGATTGTGCCAGCGACAACCCCAAGGCTGCGTTACTACACCCCGCTCACCCGCTGCTGCGGCAAGCCGCCGCCCACCTGCATATTCGTCAGCCGGTTTTTGTCCAGTGTCGGGCACAAACGGCGGAACTGGCTGCGGGTGTGTATCCCTTCGCCCTTTATCAGTGGCACAAGCAAGGTGTGCGTGCTGATTGTGAGTTGGTGGCTGTGGCGGAATCGCCGGAAATCGAAGCGCGGCTGTTTGCTCTGTTGCGCGATGCGCATCAGGCAGAGGAAGGCGAACTACCCACACAGGCTGTATTCGACTCGCTTGAAGCCCGCCACCACCAACGCTGGCGCGACGCGCTGGCGAATCACAAGGAAAACAACCAGCAATTGGTGGACTACCGTCTGAACAGCCTGACCGCAAGCACCAAAGCGAGACTGCGGCAGGTAAGAGACCAGTTGAACACGACCACAGATGAAAAAATCCTTATCATGAAACAGGCGGAACATGACCGCATCAGAGCTGAATATTACCGCCGCAAGGAAAAACTGGAAGCTGCCAAGGAAATTGCAGACATTCGCGCTGAGGCGGTAGCGTTCGGGGTGGCGATTGTAGGGCCAGAGACATGAGCAGTAATTACAAGGAAATTTCTGGTTACAACGAGGAACAACTAGGCAAAGATCGCGCCTCTCGTATGTCCCAAGTGGCGATGTATTCCGAAACAGCTCATTTTGTTTATGAGCTACTCCAAAATGCTGATGATGCTGAGGCTACGGAAATAAGCTTTTCTGTTTCGCAAGCCTCGCTAGTTGTTGAGCACAATGGCAAGCCATTCACCGAAGATAACGTCAAGGCCATTAGCTATTTTGGCAAGGGAAAGACGGACATCACCAAGATTGGGCATTTTGGACTCGGCTTCAAATCTGTCTTTGCATATACCGCCTCGCCCCGAGTGCATTCCGGCGATGAGAGTTTCGAGATTACCGAACTTTATAGCTTAAATGAAGTTCATTATCCGGGCGACCTTCAGCCGGGAAAAACAAGATTTGTTTTTCCTTTCGATCATGAAATAAAAAAACCTGACTACATCGAAAAAGGGAAACTGAAAACACCTGAAATTGCGTACAGTGAGATTGCTGAAAAGCTTTCTAAGCTTAGTGCTGAAACGCTGCTGTTTACCAAATCGCTGTCTGAAATCCGCTGGGAGGCGGAGCAGCACAAAGGCCACTACCTGCGCGAGATCAAGCCTGTGCAGACTCAAGACAAAGATATAGTCAAAGAGATGTACATTGTCCCCAGCGATGTGGCAGATTATTGTTATCTGATTACCGAACGCACTATTGAATGGCCTGACGATGATGGAAACAAGAAAGAACATCGCCCGGTTCAGATTGCTTTCAGGCTTGATAAGCGTCTGCAGGATGGAGGCTCAATCAAGAAAGTCGAAAACGCACGACTATTCGTATTCTTTCCGACTGTCATTGAAACGCATGTCGGTTTCATACTTCAAGGGCCATATCGAACTACTCCACAACGTGAAACAGTCCCGACTGGAGATGAGTTCAACCGGCATGTTGTAGAACAATCAGCCTCATTGCTTTCCGATAGTTTGGGCTATCTACGCGACCTTGGTTTGCTGAATGTCGCCAGCTACGCAGCACTTCCGTTGCGGGCGCAGGATTTTCAAGAAGGCAGTTTGTTTCGCCCAGTGTATGACAAGGTGCACGAAGCACTCAAAACTAAGCCCTTGCTACCTGCACATGGCGGTGGGTTTGTTTGCGCCAGTGAAGCCAAGCTGGCTCGCGGTAAGGAGTTGGTTGAATTGTTCTCGGCGGAACAACTTGGCTTGTTGTTTGATGTGGGCCGATTGGCATGGTTGCATGACGAGATTACAACGGACAGCCAGCCAGACTTGCACGCTTACCTGATTACTTTGGCAGAGGGCATGCAGGTTATTCCAGCAGCACTTGAGAAAAAACTTAATGCAAATTTCCTGAAAATCCAGCCGATGGATTGGTTGAGCAAGTTTATTCAATACGCAATGCAGGGCGCGCAACCGCTCAAAAAAGTACCTTTCATCCGCCTTACATCCGGTGAGCAAGTTTCTCTACCCGCAGATAAAAACGCACTGCCATCGGCATGGTTCGCCCCCAAAGATTCCGCTGGGCTGGATTTGTCCGCATTTCCACTGGTTGCCTCAGAGCTGGCTGCGAATGAACAGATCAGAAAGCTTCTGGAAAAAGAGGGCATCCGCGAAATTGATGCAGCGGCGATAGTCTGGAAGTGCATCTTGCCTCTATACAACGGCGTGGATACGCTTTTCGATGAATCCAGCTACCGTGACCACCTGCGCCAAATTCGCAAGGCATATACCGAAGCCAATGACGCTGCAAAAAAGCAACTCACCACAAACTTGGATGGTGCTGCATGGCTGGCCTGTATTCATGCCAGTGGAAATGCACAAGACAATATCGTTTGGAAAAAACCGGGTGTATCCGATGTGTTTACGAGGACTAACGATCATGAGCTTTGGTTTCGTGGGTTGGACAGTGTAGGTGCATATTTTCTGCACCCGTCGGTTGGCGAAGAGCTCAACGGTGTTGCCGCCTGCTTGGCAAAGTCATGTAGGCACTTGTGGCGAAGTAAAAAACCTGACGTTCCCCTCGATGCGCCAGCTCCGTCTGACACAACGCGGATTAGTTGGGCTCAGAACGATTACCAAGAGGCACAAAAAGGTTTTCACCCACATGCAGAAATCTATGGGTTGAAGGAGGCATTAAACAATCTATCTGCGGTACGCACCCAAGCTTTGTGGCGCATCCTTATTGACCAGCCTCATTTGCTTCGTGGCGTGGTCTTGCGAGCCAAGTCTGTGGGCAATTTAAGCAGCGCTCCTCGCGCCCCCGAATTTTCTAGTGCTGGAAAACTACTATCGCGCAACTCTTGGCTGCCTAACAAAGAAGGCAGATGGCACCGCCCCGGCGAACTACTGCCGACCGATTTGCCGGAAGAATTCGAGACCACATCCATCCCCGCAAGGGATGTGGCTGAAAAGCTGGAGATGAAAAAACCTGAGGTTGAGCAGGCGCTCGACGTGGTTACAAACGGTGATGACGATCTTAAAAAACTGATCGCTGCTTATCAATCTGGCCCAGAGGCATATCGTGAGAAACTTCTCAAAATGATTCCGCAAGAGTCGCTACCTCAACCTGTGCCATCTTTCAAAGACGGCCTCGCAAATATGACAAGGCAGCAGCGAGGCGTGCGCTCAAATGATGAGAGCAGCCAGCCTTACCCTGTTTCCAATACTGAGCGTTATCAGAAAAAACTCAATCAGGCAGTTTCTGGTGGCGTACAGGAACACGCGACCACACCGAAAACAATCCGTTTCTCACCTGTGCGGGATCAGCCATCCAATAGGGAGGCGCGCCGCATTCTTTACGAAGAATATCAAGGGCGTTGTCAGATCACAGAAGAAACGTTCCCCAAAGCATCCGCCAACGCCAATGGTGAAGCAGAAAACTACTTTGAGGCATGTAGTTTGGTTCCTTATGTCAATGCCGACTACTTCAATGATGCAGGTAACATGCTCTGCGTCAGTGCCGACACTATGGCGAAGCTCAATCATGCCAGCTTCGAGTGGCTGGACGACATCGAGACAAAAATTGAAGAATTCAATAACGGTGGAAAAACGGCACAGAAAATTATGATACGCATCCGGTTAGCAGGCGAAGATTGCGTTATCACATGGAGCCAGCGGCATTTCATGCGACTGGTTGCGTTGCATCAGAAGGCTTGAGAACATTTGGAGTTTGTATGCCCACCATCAGCATGTTTTACGGAATTCTTGTCGCCATGTTTTACGAAGACAATGACCGCCATCACCTACCGCACATTCACGTGCGCTATTCAGGCATGAAAGCTTCAGTTGCCATTGAGGATGGGCGTGTGTTGGCAGGTGAGATTCCCGCCAAGCAATTGAAAATGGTGCAGGCGTGGATCGAAATTCATCGCGACGAATTGCTGGCGGATTGGGAACTGGCGGTAGCGGGCGAGGAGCCTTTTCGCATTGCTCCGCTGCAATAAAGGAGATTGAGATGGAAGCGTTACTGGACGTGGTTAAGGTCGAAGTCGGTGCGGATTACACGCTGTTCCTTGAGTTTGAAAATGGCGAAAAACGGGTGTTCGACATGCGCCCGTTTATGGATAAAAAACCGTTTGTAAAAATCAAGGATGCGCACTTGTTCGCGCAGGCTCGCGTGGGTTGCGGCACGGTGGTCTGGCCAAGCAACATTGATATAGCGCCGGAAACGCTTTATGACCGCTCGGTTCTGGCTTGATAGAGCGAGATTTTGACCATGCGGCAGTGTGTTGGGCTATCGTTCCTGTTGAGCCGGAACTTTTGTGCATCAACTATGAGAACTACCATTGTCATCGAAGACAGGATTGCGTTTGGGACGAGATTCCAGCCATGCAAAAAATCGAAACCCTGTTGTTGGGGGGCGGCATGAACACCGATAAACCAAGCACTGCGTTGCATTATCCAGCCCTGCTGACCGACATCAAACAGCGCATCCGGCAGGCGCAAACACGGGCGGTGCTGGCGGTGAATGCGGAGCTGATCCGCTTGTATTGGGAGATCGGCCAGATGCTCGACGCCCGCCAGAAAAACGAGGGCTGGGGAGCAGCGGTGATTCCGCGCTTGGCACGCGACATACGCAATGAGCTGCCGGAGGTGAAGGGTTTTTCCGAGCGCAACATCAAGCGTATGTTGGCGTTTTACCGCGAATATCGCGACCTGTTATTTGTGCCACAGGCTGTGGCACAAATTGAACCCCGCAAAAGTGCCACAGACTGCGGCACTTTTTACGCCGGAATTGTTGTCGGCGCTTCCTTGGGGGCATCACGCTTTGTTGATGGAGAAGGTCAAGGACGTTACTGCGCGCCAGTGGTACATGCAGGCGACGTTAAGCAACGGCTGGAGCCGCAACATTCTGGCGATGCAGATCGAAACCGCCGCCCACCTGCGCCGCCATGTACCAATACGTGCGCGAAACGGACGACACCGAAATGCGTTGCCGCATCGTGGAACACGCTGCCGACGACAAGGCTCCATCTGTGGAAATACCTGTTCGCCTCGCCGGACGTGAGTTCATCCTTCGCTTTGTCGGCACACACTGGTTCGACTTGAAAACTGTTCTATCCATAAAATGAAAATGCTTGCGAATATTCAGGTTGCGTAGTATCAAAAGGCTTGAATTACGATGTACCCAATGAATTCCTATCAGATAAGGCTAAAACCTGTTAGCTGAACTGCGCACTCGTTGGGCGAAATACAATGCACCAATTAGAGCTGCCCGAAAAATCCTTGACCGCAACATTAACCAAAGGAGATTTACTTATGCAAGCCATTGAGTTCGATACCGTTGTCCAGGCACATTCAATTCCTTTGCCCACCCCGGTGGCGTTGGCTTCTGGCCTGCCTGTGCGTGTGGTGGTGATGTACGAAGAGACAAGTGTCCCACCTATCCGGGCCGATCAGGTGGATGCGATTTCGGCGCTTTGCGCTAATCCGCTGGTGGTATCCGATTTTGCCCCGCTCTCACGGGATGAAGCTCATGAGCGATAAGATGTTCGTCGATAGCAATCTCTGGCTGTACGCCTTTGTTTGCAAGCCCGGTGAAGAATCCAAACATGCGGTTGCGCGCGAACTGGTAGAAAGGCCTGTGCGCTACATTGTGAGCGAGCAGGTCATCTCTGAAGTTTCCGCCAATCTGCTGCGCAAGGCTGGAATAGCCGATGACCACCTGATTCGCCTAGTGGAAAGTTTTTACGGGCGCTGCCAAGTTGTGACGCCCGGCCTTGATTTGCATCGACGTGCTCATGGATTGAGGGGCAAATACAGTTTGAGTTTCTGGGATAGCCTGATTGTGGCAGCAGCATTGGAAGCTGGCTGCAATACGCTTTTCACGGAAGATATGCAGCACGGCTTGATGGTGGAGGGGCAACTTAACTTACTAAACCCTTTGCTTTCGCCCGTGCGGTGAGGTGAAAAATGTTGATTGATGTCATTGCTGTCCGTACTTGCCCAGACTTTCAACTTGATCTGGAATTTAAAAACGGCGAACGCCGCAGGTTTGATATGCGCCCCCTGCTTGCCATGAAGCCGTGGAATCGCGTCGCGTCGCCCGCTGTGTTTGAATGGGTGCGTGTCGATTACGGTACGGTGGTCTGGCCGGGTGAAATTGATGTTGCCCCCGAAACGCTTTACGACGATTCGGTGTTGCTTGATGATTGATGTTATCAGGGTCAGGATCGGCGCCGATTACGCGCTGTTGCTTGAGTTTGAAAATGGCGAAAAACGGGTGTTCGACATGCGCCCGTTTATGGATAAAAAACCGTTTGTAAAAACCAAGGATGCGCACTTGTTCGCGCAGGCTCGCGTGGGCTACGGCACGGTGGTCTGGCCAGGAAACATTGATATAGCGCCGGAAACGCTTTATGACCGCTCGGTTCTGGCTTGATAGAGCGAGATTTTGACCATGTGGTCAGAGTATTGGGCTATCGTTCCTGTTGATCCGGCACTTTTGTGCATCAACTATGAGAACTAACCATTGCCATCGAAGACAGGCTTGGGACGAGATTCCAGCCATGCAAAAAACCGAAGCTCTGTTATTGGGAGATGCATCATGAGCAAGCAACCTGACATCCCCGTTACCTTGACTCCCGCACCCACCGGCTACGCCGACTGGCTGGCAGAACTGAAGACCCGCATCCACAACGCCCAGCAACGCGCCGCGCTGGCGGTGAACCGGGAGCTGGTACTGCTATATTGGCAAATCGGGCGCGATATTCTGGCGCGGCAGGCAGAGCAAGGCTGGGGCGCAAAGGTGATCGAGCGGCTAGCGCATGACCTGCGTACTGCTTTTCCCCAGGTGAAGGGATTTTCCCGCGCCAATCTGATGTACATGCGGTCGTTCGCCGAGGCGTGGCCAGATGCGGCAATTGTCCAACAGGCTGTTGGACAATTGCCTTGGGGGCATAACCTGGTGCTGCTCACCAGGCTGAAAGACCCGCAAATGCGCATGGATTACGCCCAACGCGCCATCCAGCACGGCTGGTCGCGCAACGTGTTGAACATCCACATCGAGACGCGCCTGCTGGAAAGGGAAGGCAAGGCAGTCACCAATTTTGAAGAACGGCTACCAGCACCGCAATCCGATTTGGCGCGCGAATCGCTGAAAGACCCATATCGCCTTGATTTTCTCGGCGTGGGGCAAGAGGCCGATGAGCGCGCGATTGAGTCAGCTATCGTTCAACACATTACGCGCTTCCTGCTGGAGCTCGGGGCAGGTTTTGCCTACGTCGGGCGGCAGGTGCATATCGAGGTGGGCGGTGATGATTTCTTCATTGATCTGCTGTTCTACCATTTGAAGCTGCATTGTTATGTGGTGGTGGAGTTGAAGGCCGGGGCATTCAAGCCGGAACACTCCGGGCAATTGAGCTTTTATCTCTCTGCCGTTGATGCACAGATAAAATCGGAGCACGATAGCCCGACCATCGGCCTTCTGCTGTGCAAATCGCAGAACCGCGTGGTGGCCGAATACGCGCTACGAGACTCGAACAAACCCATTGGCGTGGCGGAGTATCAGCTCGTGGAAGCACTGCCGAAAGAACTGCAAACCAGCCTGCCCAGCATTGAGCAGATCGAGCGCGAGTTGGGAGAAGTTGCATGAGCAAACAATCCGACATCCCCGTTACCTTAACGCCTGCTCTGCCCGATGGCTACGCCGACTGGCTGAAGCAACTGAAAACAGGCATTGCCCACGCCCAGCAACGGGCTGCACTGTCCGTCAATACCGAGCTGGTACAGCTCTAGATCGGAAGAGCGTCGTGTAGGGAAAGAGTGTAGATCTCGGTGGTCGCCGTATCATTAAAAAAAAA
>FZPX01000388.1_pt1 | contig 11116 bp, 7 predicted proteins | sample 1534791 | NCBI WGS metagenome assembly FZPX01 (sample SAMEA104161951, study PRJEB21768) | metagenome | biome: subterrestrial habitat; feature: phreatic zone; material: underground water | place: France | collected 2016-06-01 | depth 60 m | reverse complement strand
GCCAATAAAGCACCCCGCAGCAAGCTGCGGGGTATTAACTGCGCTCTTGCAACCTGCTGGCTTTTAGCCAGCCTTCGCCCCAAGGGACGGGGAATCGAACCCAAAGAGATTGAATTCAAGTTGGGAGCGCGCAATCAATCACACAAATCTGGATACGATGGCTTTCCTCAGGGGTAAGAGTCTGCCTCAAACGTTCTTCGAGTTCTGCGGCACTACGGAGTTTTGATCCATCAAGAGGTGGCTTCATCCTAATTCCACCGAACCAGAACACCAGATATATGCCATGTCCGACCGCACCGGGATCGCGGATATACTTGGGAATCAATTGCTCGTGGATTGCTCGCCAGAGATCATCATGGGTATCTTTTTTGATTTCGATGGGGATGTTGAATCCGTTGACTCCACCGAATAAAACCTTAATGTCGGCACGTTTGTCATCCGCATAATTTCCTTCCCGCTCTGCATCAATACCTAGTACGCCTAGCCGTGCCTTCAGGTCAGATAGCAGCGCATCACGGCAATCGTTTTCTGGCTTAGGTTTATCCAGCACCTGATTGCTTTTGTCGTAGCTCCAATACTGCCTGTAATCGTTGGTGCTGCCGTCGCGAATTTTTCGGACGATGTCGCGTAGGTGATCAAACGTCAATGCGGCGAGGTCAGCGGCACTGGCGGGTTGAAGGTTGGCGAGCGTGCTGCTGACTTCTTCGACACCCAGGCTGCGGAACGTAGCCTTGCGTCGGGCAATGCGCTGGTCATGCAATGCGCCTCGCAAAGTGGTATGCCAATGTGTGAGGGACGGTAATGCCAACAGGCGTTCGAGTTCGCAGGTTGCAGTCTCGCTTGGATTGCCGCCAAGCTTGTTGATGAATGAACGCATCAGGTCGGCAGTGTGCATTGATGAGCTGACCCTGTGAACACCTTCGGGGCGTTCTGGCGTGCAGCTAGGCAAGAGTAGTTCTATCAAAAGCGCGAGTACGCTTTCCGGCAGAGCTGCATAAGGAAATCCGTGTTCCCAGCGATCATGCAGAAAACCTGCTAACTGGTTTCGACGAGGCTTGCTCTTGCCTATGTATTGGATCAATTTTGCTGAATATGCGGCTGGGTCAATTATCAATCCGCAAGCCAGCCAATAAACTCGCTGCGCGGCATCCATGCTTCCTAATTCAAGTTTGCGCTCAACGATAGAAGCAAGCACCTTCTTGTCAAGGTGATGTAACGCCCCTTTCAACAGTGGGTCGAGCGCACTTCCCAATTGTTGCTTGCGGGCGCGCAATCGAAAACCTTCCAGCAAGGGCGGTAACGCAATGCTCGCAACCCCCGAATAAACGTCGTTGTATGCCAATGGAGAGAGTCCGTTGACATGTTCCTTTCCCGCACGCAGCATAGGTAACGCATAAGCTATAAGCACATCTGCGACTAATGCTGGTCTTGATTGAATCAGTGCATTAACCCACTCTGGATTTTCGCCAATATCGTAGGTGAAACGAAACGCCAACAGACGTGATAGAACGGTATCGTTGAGTTGCATCGCTTCCGTCGGGTTGCTCTGAAACAGTTCGTCAATACCCACCAGGCAAGGTGTGCGGACGTAGTGCATCTTCCCTTTCAGTTCTAACTCAACAATTTCGCTGATAGTCGGGAGGCCGTTGCGGTCAAGGATATGACGAAAGCCTGAATAGGCCGCCTCAACCAATTCCTTGTCACCATCCAGAAAATCTTCAAGTCTCTCGCGAGGCGTTTCGCCCGTAGCTTCGTAAATCAATCCGTTATAGGCTTGCGCCAAGTCATGTAAGATTTGCGGATAGGCGCTGCCATCCCGGATGGCACCAAGATGTTTTCGGTAATAGCCTACCCATTCGACTTTTCGTTTTTTTCGCTCAATATTACTTTCGCGGTCTTGTATGGCGTGCTCCTGTTGCCATTCGCCAATGGGGCAGGATGTGAACCGTTCCAGCCAAGGCTGGAAGATTGGATATGCATTTGCCCACGACTCGATGAACTCTAGTGCAGGAGCCGTCAAGTCTTTTTGCCCGCCATCACGTAACAACTTGTGAACCGCTTGATGAAAATAATACTGGGCCAATTCCTTATGGGGTTCCGCAGCTGCTTTCTCCAGATACCATATCCCGATGTCAGCGGGTGGAGAACCATGCAGCCTCATGGCGCATCGGCTCATGCAATACCAAACATCCTCTTGATCGACGCATAGTGAGGCTCCGCGCTTGATCACTGCTTTATAGCGTTCATGGCGATCAGCGAACCAGTAGGCAATACGTTCGGTATGCTCTCTTTCGAGCCGGGTATGTTCATACTCGTCGAGGCCGACGCCGAGCCAATCGTAAAGACGTTCGTCCGAAATGCTGTCGCCGTGTGCCTCAAGTCCACGAATCATTAGTTCCCCGGCCATTCTGTTGAGTTGATGTTCCCGCAGCATCTTTCTCAGGTCAGCATGTTTTTGTACCAATTGATCCAACAGCAAAGGCAAATCATCTATAGCTGTGATTTCAGGGATGTCGTGAACCCAGAACATGAAATATTTGCCGATCAAACTGTCATTTTTCGGTTTGTGGAGGTAGTCCAATATCTGCGCAGGCGGGATATTAGAGGGATAAAGTTTACGCAGAAGTGTGCCGAGTAACTCATCTTCCCGGTCTTCGACTGCGCCCACACGAATATCCTCTGCAAGCTTCAACAATCTTGAACTGTCGTCCGGCATGGCGTGCATTAACGCCCGTGCCGCATTGGTGCGAACTGTCGGCCGATAGCTGGCGTCTCGCACAGCGGTTTCCAGCGGCTCAGATAACGACGGAAGAGGATCACCATGACGTATGGCGTCGAGCACACAGTCAAGCAGCGCTTGGTCAGCTTCCGTGCGCGAAGGTGAAGTAAGAATCTCCCTGAATGCTGATTCCATATCTTCCGTACCCAGCGCGCCAAAAGGCGGAGATGTCCAGTCCTGCGAGCGAAACCAAGGGTAGCGTTGCGCTTCGTTTTTCAATGCGCTCAGGACTAACCGTTTGTCATCCACAACAAAATTGCGCACGTCGCCATAGAGCACTACCCCCAAAGGATCGCGTTCAATCAAGTCTGGCCGACCTGTGCGGCAATGAACGGACAGCCATGCTGCAAAGCCGCGCAGATCGGGCACCATGCCACCATCTTCTCCAGTCATTAGCGCCAGTATGCGACCGAACGGTAAGCCGCCATTTTCGATCAACGCCGCCAGGTGGCGCGCGCCAAGATATTCGGCGACGCTGCGGTGTGCCGGGATGCGTTGTTCTTCGCCGTCTTTCTGGAACAGATTGGTTTTCAAAGCAAGAAGTAAGGGCAAGCTATGCGCTGTCAGCTCATTCCAGTAGTAGTGTTGATCGTCACTTGCATCTTCATCCAGTGCGAAACCGGCAATCCCGGATAGCAGGTGAATGGCACACAGGTAACCAGCAGCATCCAGCAACGTCTCAGGGGAGTGATGGTTTACGCGCTTGGCATCCCGGTGTGCCCGGCTTTCTTCACGCACGAGTTGGTGGCATGCCATTTCGTAAATTTCCTTGCGGCTTTGCGGCCATTCGTTTCCGCCAACGGCTTCTACAAGCAGATTCAAGGTTTGCGGGTTGTGCAGCAGTTCGCCTAGCCTGTGTTCGCCGGCTTTGCGTACAAACTCGCCCGGATCAGGTACGCTGTCTTTGTGACGTAGGATTTCAATAACGTCGCTATTACTCAGCGGGTCGAGGTGTAATGCAATGACATCGCCATTTGGCGATACGCGCTTGAGGACTGCGCTATCGCTCTCGCCCAGCCAGTCCGCCTCGCGACAGGAAAGACGAAAACGAGGACAGCCTAACTCTTCCAGACGTTTACCTACTTGAGCAAGCGATGTCCAGCCGTCCCCTTGGCCTGCGCGCATCTCGTCCAGTGCATCTATGAACAAAGTCTTTCCCTGGTCTTCCGCTTTAGGCTTAAACGTGGCAAAGACGCGTGCCTTGATATATTTGCCTCCGCATTCTTCCGCTTCCCGCTCGAAAGCCGCTGTCTTGCCTGCACCCGGATCGCCAAGCAGCACATAGGCAGGCAGCTTCCGATAGGATTCCAACGGGTGGCTTCCCTGTTCATCCGCATTGCCGGATTTGCGCGTGCAGGTGCGCCGGACGAGATAAGGTTTTGCCGTCTCGCTCAAAGCCAGTGCTCCGCAGGATAGGAGAGAAATTCCACGAGCGGTATGCCGCCTTCCCCGACCAATAGCTTGCGGCACTTTCCGAAGTTTTCTGAAAATACATCGAGGCCGCTGGCATGGCCGGAAGTGGAGCCACTTTTCACTTCAATGGCGGTGAGCTTCTTGCCGCGCTCAATTACAAAATCAACTTCGCGTGAGCTTTCGCGCCAGTAGTAGAGGTTGCAGTCAGGGTGCCCGGTATTGTATAGATGTGCGCCCACTACACTCTCCACCAAGCGCCCCCAATAACTGCGATCCGCTTTGGCTTCTGCTTTTGTGTATCCCGATCCGGCTGACATCAAGGCATTGTTAAGAACGTTAAACTTCGGGGAAGATGCGCGTCGCCGATGTTGCTGCCCGGCATATTTTTGTAAGCCATAAATCAACCCGGCATTCCCCAGCATTTCCAGATACCGGGCAAGCGTCGTTGTGTTTCCTGCATCCTGGAGTTGTCCGAGCATCTTGTCGTAGGAAAGGATTTGTCCTGAGTAATTGCAGCCAAGGTGAAACAGCCGCTTGAGTAGCGCCGGTTTATCAACCCGCGTCATCATCAAAATATCTTTCTCTATGCTCGGCTCAATCAAACTGCCATTAACGTAGTTGCGCCAACGCGGCTCATCGCGGATATATGGGGCGCTGCCGGGATAGCCGCCAAAATAAATGTAGTCTTCCAGATCGAAGTCGAAGGCTTCATGCATTTCGAGGAACGACCAGTGTGTAACGCGAATCAATTCGTAGCGACCTGTAAGACTCTCACTCATACCTTTCTGCATTAATAAAGGTGATGAGCCGAGCAAGACAACATGTAGTTTTAACTCCTCAGCCCGATCTGCATCCCATAGCCCCTTGACGGCTTCCGACCAACGAGGGATTTTCTGGATTTCGTCAAGAACCAAGATGTGTCCATCAGTTGATTCCCGCGCAGCCGCACGCGCACGCTGCCATTGCTCTACCAGCCATGCTGCATCCCGTGGTCTGGCATCTCGGTCATAGACAACGTCTTCGGCGGAGGTGAAGCCGGGTGCGCGGGATTCATCCGGTTGATCGACAGGGAAGAAGTGGTAATCGCTACGACCGTACTGTAAAAGCGCATCATTTACCAACGTGGTTTTGCCGACCTGACGCGGCCCAGCCACGAAAATCAAAAATCGCGGCGGTTCAGAAAGTCTGTCAAGTAAAGTACGAACCTCTTGGCGTTGATAAGGTTTGGCGGGCATAAAATCTATCCTGAGTTAATTTACTCAGGATGATAATCTGCAAGCCAAATAAACTCAAGGGGAATGCATGCCATATACCAGCATCTGCTTGGCACACAGCAGATATTAATGAGCGATTTCGGTCTTTGCTTTTCATTCCCCCATTGCGCCACTACCCGCTGCAAAATACCTCGCGCATCATCCCCACCAGTTTGATGGTGCGCGGATCGCCGATGCGGTAGTACACCCGGTTGGCATCCTTGCGCGTGACCAGCACGCCCTTGTCGCGCAGGATGGCGAGGTGCTGCGAAATGTTGCTCTGCGTGGTGCCCACGTCGGCGACGATGTCCTGTACGCTGACCTCCCTGTCCCCCAGCACACACAATATTTTCAGGCGCAACGGGTGGGCTATCGCCTTGACCGCCATTGAGGCAAGCAGAATATCTTCATCTTTATCTATTAATTTTTTCGCCATAGCCCGCCTTTACCTTTCCTGCTCGCATCCTGCATTACCCCGAAATCAGCTAAAATACCACACCCATTTCAGCAACCGCTTATATTCTGATACTTTGATAGGGCAAAAGCCAGCATGAAAGTTACACCTGTCCTCCTGCTCATCCTCGACGGTTTTGGCTACAGCGAAAACGCCGACCACAACGCCATCGCCCATGCGCACATGCCGAACTGGAATCGGTTGTGGAGCGGTTACCCGCATACACTTATCAATGCGTCCGAATTGTCGGTAGGCTTACCCGAAGGGCAGATGGGCAATTCCGAAGTCGGGCACCTCAACATCGGCGCGGGCAGGGTGATTTATCAGGAACTTACGCGGGTGGACTTGGCGATTCGGGACGGCAGCTTCGACACCAATCCGGCGTTTATCCATGCCATCGCGCAGGCCAAAGAGAACGGCACGGCGCTGCATATCATGGGACTGTTGTCGCCTGGCGGGGTGCATAGCCACGAAGACCATATCCACGCCCTGCTGGAGCTGGCGGCGCGCGCCGGGCTGCGCAAGATATTCCTGCACGCTTTCCTCGATGGGCGCGATACGCCGCCGCGCAGCGCCATGCAGTCGCTACAGCACTTGCAGGACAAATGCGCCGTGCTCGGCGCCGGGCGCATTGCCTCCATAGTCGGGCGTTACTATGCGATGGACCGGGATAACCGTTGGGAGCGCGTGCAACCGGCTTACGACTTGTTGACCCAGGGCAAGGCTGCGTTCAGCGCTGTCACGGCTGTGGAAGGTTTACAGCAAGCTTACGCGCGCGGGGAAAACGACGAGTTTGTGAACGCCACCACCATCGGAGAACCCCATTCCATGCAGGATGGCGATGCGGTGGTATTCATGAATTTCCGCGCCGACCGCGCGCGCGAAATGACCAGCGCCCTGACCGATGCGGCGTTCGACAAATTCACGCGCGAACGTTTCCCCAAACTAGCGGATTACGTCACGCTGAGCAGCTATGGCGAGGATTTCAGCCACCTGCCTGCGGCATTCTCGCCCTCTGCCATCCACAACGGTTTCGGCGAATATGTTTCCGGCCTGGGGCTCAAGCAGTTGCGCATCTCAGAAACAGAAAAATATGCGCACGTCACTTACTTTTTCAACGGCGGCACGGAACAACCCTACCCCGGCGAAAACCGCATTCTGGTTCCCTCCCCCAAGGTGGCGACCTATGACCTGCAACCGGAAATGAGCGCGGTCGAGGTCACCGGCAAGCTCGAAGCGGCGATCCGCAGCGGGCAATACCAGGCCATCATCTGCAACTACGCCAATTGCGACATGGTCGGCCACACCGGCATCCTGGAAGCGGCGGTCAAGGCTGTCGAAACACTGGATATATGCGTTGGCCGCGTGGTGGGTGCGATGCTGGAATGCGGCGGCGAGGTGCTGATCACCGCCGACCACGGCAATGCCGAGCAGATGATAGACCACTCGACCCACCAGGCGCATACCGCGCACACCCTGAATCGGGTGCCGTTCATGTACATAGGCCGCAAGGCCAGCATGACTGGCGGCGGCGCGCTGCAGGATGTCGCCCCCACCCTGCTTGCCATAATGGGTTTGCCACAACCGCCGGAAATGACGGGCAAGCCGCTAATTCAATTTGTATGAAACGGCTGTTCGGTGCAATGCCCGTTGGTTATTGCGCCCTACTGCTCTGCCTGCTGGCAAATAGCGCACACGCCTCGCAGCAAGATGAACTGGAAAATCTGCGCAAGCGCATCGCCGGGCTGCAACAGGAGTTGGAGAAAACCAGCGAATCCAAATCCGAGGCTGCGGATGCGCTGCGCGAATCGGAGCGCGCCATCAGCAACAGCAACCGCAAACTGGCCGAGCTGGCGCAACAACAACGTAAGGCGGGGCGCACACTAGTACAATTGCAGCAACAGGCACGACAACTGGAACATGACATACAAGGACAACAAACGCTGTTGGGGAAAATGCTCTACCAGCAATATCTGGGCGGCAGGCAGGAGTATCTCAGGTTGCTGCTGAACAACCACGACCCCAATCAAGTCGCGCGCGAGATGCAGTATTACGGATATATCGCCCGCAGCCGCGCGGTATGGCTCAATACCCTGCGCAACAATCTGGCGCAACTGAATCTGGTCACCGCCCAGGCCAGGCTGAAAGGCACAGAGGTTACCGCGCTGCAGGAAGAACAACGGTTGCAGAAGCAAATCCTGGAAAAAGATAAGCGAACCCATCAACAGGTACTCGGCAAAATTGCTCACCAGCTCAAGCAACAGCGCCGCGAGATTGGTCGCCTGCAACGCGACGAGAACCGCTTGGCGCAACTGGTGGAGAAGCTCTCCAGAATGCTGGCGCAACCGAAAAGCAAGGGGATGTTCAGCAACAACAATTTGCCCGACGACCGTTTCGACGGCAGCCCGTTCGAACAACTCAAGGGCAAGCTGACGCTGCCGGTGAAAGGCGAGGTGAGCAACAAGTTCGGCAATGCGCGCCCGGACAGCACGGTGCTGTGGAAAGGCCTGTTCTTGCGCACTATCGCCAACCAGCCAGTCAAGGCCGTAGCCGCTGGGCGGGTGGTATTTGCCGACTGGCTGCGCGGTTTCGGGAACTTATTGATCATAGACCATGGCAAAGGCTACATGAGCTTGTATGGCAACAATGAAACGTTGTACAAACAAGTGGGAGACGTTTTGCGCGGGGGCGATACCATAGCCGCCGTCGGCAACAGCGGCGGAAATGAAGATTCCGGTTTATACTTCGAACTGCGCCATGAGGGAAAACCCCTGGATCCGATGAAATGGGTCACCCGGTAAAGCCGGAGCGTAGAAAAATTATCACTCAATGAGGTCATACATGCGTAGTCGTATCGAAAAAATTGGTTTGGTCGGGCTGGGCCTGATCGCTGGCATACTGGCTGGCCTGCACTTTTCCGCCATTGCCGACAAGGACACCGAAACAACCCTGCCGGTCGAGGAACTGCGGGCATTTTCCGAAATATTCGGCCGCATCAAGAGTGACTATGTAGAGCCGGTCAGCGACAAGAAGCTGATCACCGAGGCGATTAACGGCATGTTGACCGGACTGGATCCGCATTCCGCCTATCTGGATACCGATGGCTACAAAGAGCTGCAAGTCGGCACCCAGGGTGAATTTGGCGGGCTGGGCATCGAGGTCGGCATGGAAGATGGCCTGGTAAAAGTCGTCTCGCCGATCGAGGACACGCCCGCATTCCAGGCCGGCATAAAGAGCGGCGATCTGATTTTCAAGCTCGACGACACACTGGTGAAAGGATTGTCGCTGAACGACGCGGTCAAACGCATGCGCGGCAAGCCGGGCAGCAAAATCACCCTGATGATCATCCGCAAGAACGAGCCCCATCAACTGACTTTTATCCTGACACGCGCCGTGATCAAAGTGCAGAGCGTCAAATCCAAACTGGTCGAACCCGGCTATGCATTTATCCGCATCACCCAGTTCCAGGAGCACACCGGCGAGAATCTCGCCACCGCGCTGGACAATTTATTCAAGCAGAGCGAAGGGGGAATCAAAGGACTGGTGCTGGACCTGCGCAATGATCCGGGCGGCCTGCTCAACAGCGCGGTGGGCGTGTCTGCCGCCTTCCTGCCCAAGGATGCGCTGGTGGTTTACACCGAAGGGCGCACTGCGGACGCAAAGATGCGCCTGACCGCTTCCCAGGCTTACTATGCGCGCGGGCATAACGAAAATGCCGATTACCTGAAAGACCTGCCACCGGCAATCAAGGAAGTGCCGATGATCGTGCTGGTCAATGGCGGCTCCGCATCCGCTTCCGAAATCGTCGCCGGTGCATTACAGGATCATAAACGCGCTGTCATTATGGGCACGCAAACTTTCGGCAAGGGTTCGGTGCAGACCATCCTGCCCCTAGGCAACAACACTGCGATCAAACTTACCACCGCGCGTTACTTCACGCCCAACGGACGCTCTATCCAAGCCAAGGGCATTGTCCCTGATATTGCCGTGGAAGATCCGTCAACCGGCCCCTTTCACCTGAGCATGCGCGAAGCCGATCTGGATCGCCACTTGGCCAATAACCGCCAACCCGAAGATAAGGCGAATAGCGAAAAACCCGCTACCCCGGCTAAAGCTCCGTCCGCCAAGCCCAAGGAAGACGAAGCGAACAAACCGGAACAGACGGAGTTTGGCTCAAAAAACGATTACCAACTGAACCAGGCCCTGAACGTGCTGAAGGGAATGAATATCCTGCATGGCAAATAAGTGTGAACCGCCATGCAGAGCCAGCAGCACGGCGGGCGTGGCAACACGCCGCCGGGCACACGCCAGTATGACTAGCCGCATCTCCCGCTGCGCATGAATGACCAACAGTTGCTGCGCTACAGCAGGCATATCCTGTTACCGGAAATCGGTATCGAAGGCCAGCAACAGTTGCTGGATGCGCACGCGCTGGTGATCGGCGCCGGCGGGCTGGGTTCTCCCGCCGCCCTGTTCCTCGCCGCCAGCGGCGTAAACACCCTGACCCTGTGCGACGGCGATACGGTGGACCTGACCAATCTGCAACGCCAAATCCTGCATCGCACTTCCGGTATCGGCATGTCCAAGGCAGCTTCCGCGCAAGCCGCGCTGGCCGAGGTCAACCCCGAAGTGCGTGTCATCGCGCTGAAAGAACGCGTGGATGAGGCGCGCCTGCTTGAACTGGCGGCGCAAGCCGATGTGGTGCTGGATTGCAGCGACAATTTCGCCACGCGCTACGCGCTTAACCGGGTCTGCGTGCAACTGAAAAAACCCCTGGTGTCCGGTGCCGCCACCCGCTTCAACGGGCAGGTAACCGTGTTTGATCTGCGCCAACCGCATAGCCCATGCTACCACTGCCTGTATCCGGAACAGGCCGGGGCTGAAGAAACTCGCTGCGCGGTGATGGGCGTGTTTGCCCCGCTGGTCGGCATCATCGGCAGCATGCAAGCTGCCGAAGCGCTCAAACTGCTGCTGGGCGCAGGCACATCACTTTGCGGGAAACTGCTGCTGCTGGATGCGCTACACATGGAACTGCGCACCGTCAAGCTCGGCAAGGACAAGACCTGTTCAGTCTGCGCCCCATTGACGGGAAATTAAGCGCGTGGAAAAAATCCGCCTCTCCAAACTGATGTCCGAACAGGGCCTGTGTTCCCGCCGCGAGGCGGATAGCTACATCGAACGCGGCTGGGTGCTGGTGGATGGCAAACCGGTCACCGA
>FZPX01000358.1_pt1 | contig 11179 bp, 12 predicted proteins | sample 1534791 | NCBI WGS metagenome assembly FZPX01 (sample SAMEA104161951, study PRJEB21768) | metagenome | biome: subterrestrial habitat; feature: phreatic zone; material: underground water | place: France | collected 2016-06-01 | depth 60 m | reverse complement strand
TGAATACTAATGTCAATTTGCTTGGCCGCATGCCGATTGGCAGTCAGGATGTTCAGGTGGCCGCGCAGCATTTTTCAGTCCATGCCGGTCAGCGTGAACGGATGGAGTGTTTGTTGTCCGCATGGGATTTAGGATTGTCCGGCGTCGAATTGCAGGAATTTGTCGTTAATAATCCACAGGAAACCAATCAGATAGTATGGGTGCCGTTTGGCAAACACAAAAATAAGAACGGTGAATTTAAGTTGCCTTTTGCGCTTGAATCGAGCGGTACGCAAGGTGCGTTTGTCCTGTTGTCACGGTTGTTGCAAACACTGGAAATTGGCGGTTTGGCGGTCATTGACGAATTCGAGAATGATCTGCATCCACACATGCTAGAACCGATTCTTGATCTGTTTGCCAATCCACGAACAAACCCTCACCGTGCTCAGCTCATCTTCACGTGCCATGCCATCGAGGTGTTGAACCTTGTGCATAAATCGCAGGTGATGTTGGTGCAAAAAGATGAGGATTGCGAAAGCACTGCCAGTCGCATGGATGCGGTTGAAGGTATCCGCAATGACGACAACTTTTACGCTAAATATATGGCTGGTGCATATGGCGCTGTGCCTATTTTCTGATTGACCGATTCATGGCTAATTGGAAAATTCAGCGTACTTTGTTGATTGTGGGCGAAGGGTTTCACGAAGAGGCTTTTCTGAACCATGTGAAACGATTGTATGCGCCGCGTGGCTGCGGACTGAAAGTATCGATTAAGAATGCGCATGGCAAAGGTGCGCAGCATGTAATCAAGTGGACTTGCAGGCAGATTGCTAATGCTGATTACGATGCGGTTGCTGCATTGTTGGATACTGACACCGATTGGAATGCAGCAACAGAAAAGTTGGCGAGAACCAAGAAAATATATGTGCTTAAATCTGAACCTTGTTTTGAGGCGATGATGCTGAGGTTGCTGGGAGTAGCAGCAATTGGCGATGCGAAAACACTGAAAAGACAGTTCGCACCTTACGTCAACAATGATGCGACACAGCGTAATCACTACGAAACGAACTTTGGGTCGGCGTGCCTGCAAGCCGGAAGGGCAAAGGAGCCGACCATTGATGTGCTGCTCAAGCTCTTTGAAGGTTAATTCAGAGCAAATCAAAATGATTAGTGGTGCCCTTCGTGATTGACCGCTTCTTGGGTGGCCGCTACCCGGAAAGTGTCTAATATCACGAGACAGGCCCAGCGTGTATGCGGCTTACAGAGGTGTTGTTTTTTGGTTTTATTAGACACTTTCACATATGCGTCTTGTTTTAATTCATAAAGATACGTACACTTAGCAAGTGGATTGTGATTCCGGTTGTCGTGGGTTCGAGCCCCATCAGTCACCCCAGTAAAATCAAGGCTTGCAGCGATGCAGGCCTTTTTCACGTCAAGCAGTTTTTGCTCCATGTAGGCGCAGTGTAGGATTTTCCGGGCATGTTCGCATCCTTTCGCAAAGCTCTTTCAATAAATATCCCCCGCCAAGCCGGTGAAAGTGTCCGGTTATTCGCCCTTGGCAATTACTCGCAGGTTAGGTGGGGGTATCTGCGCAGCGATTCCGGTGGGTATTTCTATCCACTCGCAAAGGCTGGCGAAGCTCCGGCGCAATCCGTGCAAGGTCACATCCAAACCAGCAACAGCGCAAACTCTATAATTCGTAGCGTGCGGGTCAGTCAGGTGTCCACTCTCGGCGGTGGGGCTTGAGAATACCCACTCACTGCGGCGGGGCAGGGCGGCCAGCAATTGCGCTACATAGGGGGTTAATGGAATGATGCGCAGGCCTTCCACCTTGTCGCAGATGGTCATAGAACCCCATTGAAAGTCTACATCAAATCGGCGAGTTACTCTTTACGCCAAAATCGCGTTGCTAACGCGCCAAGAGCGCGGGGAATACAAGTTGAATCGGGCAAGAGACAGGGGTGAACCTGCCGCTTGCCCGATAGCGAGACCATTAATTTCTGTGAGTTACAGGGTGTTAACGGTTGCCATTAGTGTTGCTGTTATTGCCACGTCCAAGCGAGAAGCTGTTGCTCGGGCGGCGTTGGCCGCCTGCGCCAGTCGTATTGCCTGAGTTGGCGCCTGAACGTGTGTTTGGACTACGGCGTTGGGCGTTGTCGCCAAAGCGATTGTGCGATTGCCCCTCACGGCGTGCGGCGCCGCCGCGTTCGTCACGTGGCGGGAAACCGTGGCGGCTGTCGGGAGCAGTGTGGCGTCCGAAGCCGCCGGACTTGCCGCGCGGGCTGGAAGGTTGCGAGCGCGGCTTGAATTTGGGTTCCATACCGGCAATGGTATGGGCGTTTATGCTCTGGCCTGTGTAGCGTTCAATTTTGGTCAGGTTCATTGCATCGCGGTTAGAGGCAAATGACACGGCGATACCGGAAGCGCCGGCACGTCCGGTGCGCCCGATGCGGTGCACATAATCCTCGGCGAACTTGGGCAGGTCGAAATTGATCACGTGCGAGATACCGGCGACATCAATACCGCGCGCCGCAACGTCGGTGGCTACCAGAATACGAACCTGTCCACGGCGCAGGTTGTTCAGCGTCCTGATGCGTTCACGCTGGTTCATGTCACCGTGCAGTGCGGCTGCGGAATGGCCCTGTGCCAGCAGGCTATCCGCCAGGGTGTCAGCATCGCGTTTGGTGGCGGTGAATACCAAAGCTTGGTTCAATCCCGCATCGCGCAACAGGTGATCCAGCAGGCGGTTCTTGTGCGCCATGTCGTCCACATACATCAGGCGTTGCTCGATATTCTCATGGCGTGCTTGCGTAGCCGTAACGGTGATGCGCTTGGGGTTCTTGAGCAGGCGTTTTGCCAGGTTGCCGATGACACCATCCAGCGTGGCCGAGAACAGCAACGTCTGGCGCGTGGCCGGTGTGGCGGCGGCGATGCGCTCAACATCGTCAATAAAGCCCATGTCCAGCATGCGGTCGGCTTCGTCCAGCACCAGCATTTCCAAGCGCGAGAAGTCAATGCGTCCACGCTCGATGTGGTCAATCAAACGGCCCGGTGTGGCCACCAGAATATCCACTGGGTTGGACAGCAATTTGTTTTGCAGCGGATAGGGCATCCCGCCCAGGATACTCACCACTTTCAGGCGCATGTTTTTGCCGTACTTTGCGGCGGCGTCAGAAACCTGTTGCGCCAGTTCGCGCGTTGGGGTCAGCACTAGCACGCGCGGGCCTTTGCTGCGTACGGCGGAAGGTTCTGCAATGCGGTGCAGCGCGGGCAGGATGAAGGCCGCGGTCTTGCCGGTGCCAGTCTGGGCGGAGGCCATCAGGTCGTGCCCGGCCAGCGCTTCGGGAATCGCTTGCGCCTGAACCGGAGTGGGCACGGTATAGCCAGCTTCTTCAATAGCCTTGAGAATGGCCGGATTCAGGCCGAGGGTGGCAAAGGTTGAGCCGGTTGCAGTTGTTGCAACGGCTTCAGTTGTTGTGTTTTCAATCGTTATAGTTTTAACAGACACGTTTATTCCTTAAATAAGGTAAAGCAAGGCGCATGCGTGGCTTAAAGCCACACAATAAAATTCAGTAGGGGGATAGCCTCTACCGGCGCAAATACATCGTCGCTAACCGGTGAACAGCAAGAGTGCGCCCAGTGTTGTTACTTTACATGGGGACGCTGGAGGTCAGGAAACGATGAGCCAACGCTGCACGAACATCGCAGCGAGGGGCGCATTATAGGCAAGCAGGCCGGGAACGCAAGCTAAATTTTGGCGGGAAAGCCAATATCTTGCGTATAATCCGCGCCCAAATGCAATCTATCCGTAATTTCTCCATCATCGCCCACATTGATCACGGCAAGTCCACCTTGGCTGACCGTATCATCCAGTTGTGCGGTGGGCTGTCCGACCGCGAAATGGAAGCGCAGGTGCTCGACTCCATGGATCTGGAGCGCGAGCGCGGCATCACCATCAAGGCGCAGACCGCTGCACTCGAATACAAGGCGCGCGACGGCCAGATCTACAACCTCAACCTGATTGATACGCCGGGACATGTGGATTTTTCCTATGAAGTCTCGCGCTCGCTGTCCGCCTGCGAGGGCGCGCTGCTGGTGGTGGATGCGTCGCAGGGAGTGGAAGCGCAGACGGTTGCCAACTGCTACACCGCGCTGGATCTCGGCGTGGAAGTGGTGCCGGTGCTGAACAAAATAGACTTGCCATCCGCAAATCCGGACAACGCCATCGAGGAAATCGAGGAGGTCATCGGCATCGCCGCGCACGACGCCACGCGCTGCTCGGCCAAGACTGGCGAGGGAGTCCAGGATGTGCTGGAAGCGATGATCGCCAAAGTGCCGCCGCCTAAAGGCGACCCGGCAGCGCCGCTGCAGGCGCTGATTATTGATTCGTGGTTCGACAATTATGTCGGCGTGGTGATGCTGGTGCGGGTTTTTAACGGCACGTTGAAACCCAAGGACAAGATTTTGCTGATGGCCACCGGCGCGCAGCACCTGACCGAACATATCGGTGTGTTCACGCCCAAGTCGCAGCCGCGCGAAACTCTCTCCGCCGGGCAGGTGGGTTTTGTCATCGCGGGTATCAAGGAACTGAAAGACGCCAAGGTCGGCGATACGATCACCTTGCAGGGAAAGCCCGCAAACAGCGCCTTGCCTGGCTTCAAGGAAATTCAGCCGCAGGTGTTTGCCGGACTGTTTCCGGTCGAATCCAACCAGTATGAAGCGCTACGCGACTCGCTGGAAAAACTGAAACTGAATGACGCCTCATTGCAGTACGAGCCGGAAGTCTCGCAGGCGCTGGGCTTCGGTTTCCGCTGCGGTTTTCTAGGTTTGTTGCACATGGAGATTGTGCAGGAACGGCTGGAGCGCGAGTTCGACATGGATTTGATTACCACCGCACCGACGGTAATTTACGAGGTGTTGTTGCGCGACGGCACGGTGCTGATGGTGGACAACCCATCCAAGATGCCAGACCCATCGAAAATAGAGGAAATACGCGAACCCATCGTGACGGTCAACCTGTACATGCCGCAGGAATATGTCGGTGCGGTGATTACCTTATGTACGCAAAAGCGCGGCGTGCAGATCAACATGAGCTACCACGGCAGGCAGGTGCTGCTGGTGTATGAAATTCCGATGGCGGAAATCGTGCTCGATTTCTTCGACCGATTGAAATCCATTTCGCGCGGTTATGCCTCGATGGATTACGAGTTTAAGGAATACCGCCCGGCTGATGTGGTTAAGGTGGACATGCTGATTAACAGCGAGAAGGTGGATGCATTGTCCATCATCCTGCACCGCAGCAACAGCCAGTACCGTGGCCGCGAAGTGGCGGCCAAGATGCGCGAGCTGATACCGCGCCAGATGTTCGATGTGGCGATCCAGGCTGCCATTGGCTCCAACATCATCTCGCGCGAAAATGTCAAGGCGCTGCGCAAAAACGTGATTGCCAAGTGCTACGGCGGCGACATTTCACGCAAGCGCAAGCTGCTGGAAAAGCAGAAGGCGGGCAAGAAGCGCATGAAGCAGGTGGGTAACGTGGAAATTCCGCAGGAGGCTTTTCTGGCCATCTTGCAAGTGGGCGACAAATAACACGGACTGGGAGCAAGATGGATTTTGCATTGATTATGTTTGTATTGCTGCTGGTCACGGGCAGCGTGTGGTTGCTGGATCGCTTTATATTGCAGCCCAAACGCGCTGCAACTACCGCAGAGCCGTGGTGGGTGGAGTATTCAAAGAGCTTTTTCCCGGTGATCCTTGCCGTATTTCTGCTGCGTTCCTTTTTGGTCGAGCCGTTCAAGATACCGTCCGGCTCGATGATTCCCACTTTGCAGGTCGGAGATTTTATCCTGGTCAACAAATTTACCTACGGTATCCGCCTGCCTATCGTGAGCAAAAAACTGGTGGAGATCAATTCCCCCAAGCGCGGCGATGTGATGGTGTTTCACTATCCGGAAAACCCTTCGCTGGATTATATTAAGCGCGTGGTCGGCCTGCCCGGCGACCATATTGTGTACCGCGACAAAAAGGTGTTCGTGGGCGGTGTGTTGCAGCAGCAACAGCAGGAAGGTGATTACAACTATGCGGAAACCGGCTTGAAATTTGTGCATACCGAGCGTTACAGCGAGAATCTGAGCGGGCATATTCATGCCATGTTGGTTAATCCGGAAATGCCCAATGTGCATTTAGGAGCGGTGGCGGAATTCCCGCAACGGGAAGTTTGTAGTTACAGTGACGATGAGGTGCGATGCACGGTGCCTGCTGGGCACTACTTTATGCTGGGTGACAACCGCGACAACAGCCGGGATAGCCGCTACTGGGGCTTCGTGCCGGACAATATGATAGTCGGCAAGGCGTTCATGATATGGATGAATTTTGGTGATTTGAAACGTATCGGCCTATCCATTAACTGAGTGAGGGGATGCATGATGAAAGTTTCGGAAAACAAGCAGCTTGGCGTGAGTTTTTCTGGTTTTTTGATAGCTGTAGTCATCTTTGTATTTGTTGCGATTAGTGGAATGAAACTCATTCCGACCTTTATGGAAAATGCGAAAATCCAGAACATATTTGATGTCATCGTGCACGATCCGGAAATGCGAAACGCACAAGTGAAAGATATCCGCATGTCATTTTCCAAGCGCGCCTCGATTGACGCCATTACCGCCATTAATGAGAGCGATATCGAAATCAGCAAGGATAGCAGTGGAATTTCTCTGAGCGCCAGTTATGCGGTGAAAATACCTATCGTCAGGAATGCCAGCCTGTTGATCGAATTCAATCCAAGCAGCTCGAAATAACGCGCAAATGAACCATGATGGGCTGTGCCGCAGGCTTGGTTACAATTTTGCTCAGCCGCAGCTACTGCAACGTGCGCTGACACATCGCAGTCATAGCCCGGCGCACAATGAGCGTCTGGAGTTTCTGGGCGATAGCGTGCTGAATTGCGTGATTGCCAAACACTTGTTTGACGCTTATCCCGATTTTCCCGAAGGCGACCTGTCGCGCCTGCGTTCCAACCTGGTGAACCAGCAGACCCTGTTCATCCTGGCGCAGCAACTGGATCTGGGCGTAATGCTGCTGCTGGGCGAAGGGGAGCGCAAGAGCGCCGGATTCCGCCGCCCGTCCATTCTCGCCGATGCGATGGAGGCCATATTCGGCGCAGTATTTCTGGATGCAGGTTTCGCGGCGGCGGAGCGGGTGGTGCTCGGGTTGTATGTGCCGTTCATCGCGCAGGCCGATGTACAATCGCTGGGCAAGGATGCCAAGACATTGTTGCAGGAATACCTGCAAGGCAAGCGGCTGGCGCTGCCCCAATACACGGTGATTGCCACCCAGGGCGAGGCGCACGCGCAATTGTTTCAGGTTGAATGCGAGATCGGGCAATTGAAACTCACCACACGCGGCGAGGGTAGCAGCCGCCGCACTGCGGAACAGGCCGCCGCCGAAGCCGCTTACCTGCAACTCAATACGAAACCATGAGCGACAACACACCATTTCACAGCGGCTTCATCGCCATCGTCGGTCGTCCGAACGTGGGCAAGTCCACCTTGCTCAACCACCTCATCGGGCAGAAGATCAGCATCACTTCGCGCAAGGCGCAGACCACGCGCCACCGCATTACCGGCATCCTGACCGAAGCGCACAGCCAGTTCGTGTTCGTGGATACGCCCGGCTTTCAGACACAGCACATGAATGCGCTCAACCGTGGCATGAACCGCGTGGTGAGCAGCAGTATGCGCGATGTGAATGTTATCCTGTTCGTGCTAGAGGCACGGCACTATGACGAGCGCGACCAGCAGGTGTTGAAACTGCTGCCGGACGATGTGCCGGTGATTCTGGTCATCAACAAGGTGGACAACCTGGCCGACAAGGGCGAGCTGTTGCCGTTTATCGAGCGGCTTGCCACCGAACGCAAGTTTGCCGCCATCGTTCCGGTGAGCGCCAAACAGAACAAGCAACTGGATACACTGCTGGAAGCCATCCGCCAGTATCTTCCCCTGGGCGATCCGATTTATGCCGCAGACGAAATCACCGACCGCAACGAACGCTTCCTCTCCGCCGAACTGCTGCGCGAAAAAGTGTTCCGTTTCACCGGCGAAGAACTGCCCTATTCGGTCAGCGTAGTGATCGAGCAGTTCAAACTGGAAGGCAAGCTGCGCCGCATCCACGCCGCCATCCTGGTGGATAAGGAAGCGCACAAGGCCATGCTGATCGGCAAGGGTGGCGCCAAGCTCAAGGAAATTGCCACGCAGGCGCGCCTGGATATGGAAAAGATGTTCGACGGCAAAGTCTTCCTTGAAGTGTTCGTCAAGGTGCGCAGCGGTTGGGCGGATGACGAAAGGGTATTGAAGTCGCTGGGTTATGAATAGTAACAGCAGCTTTAACGTGAAACTCGCGAAGTGATTCGTTTGCTCCTTCTCCCTCCGGGGGAGGGCTGGGGTGGGGGAAACGGGCGTGGCGTGTTTCATTGTCAGGGATGGCATTCCTGACATGCCCGTTAGGATGCCTCTAAAGATTATCTGTTCATGCTTCGACAAGCTCAGTACGAACGGATAATTTAAGTTTGCATATGTGTCGATAGTGAGAATTCACAAATGCCGCTTTTGAGTAACCTGAATGACCGGTCGGCTCACACTAACACGCTGCTAAAATAAGCCGATGACCGCACATAAACACCGGCTGGAAAACCAGCCCGCCTTCGTATTGCACAGTTACCCTTACCGCGAGACCAGTCTGGTGCTGGAAATCTTCAGCCGCGATCATGGCCGCCTCGCGCTGGTGGCGCGCGGCGCGCGGCGCCCGAGATCGGTGTTGCGCGGGCTGTTGATGGGTTTTCAGCCGCTAACGTTAAGCTGGTTCGGCAAGCATGAGTTGCGCACCCTGCACAGCGCCGAGTGGCAGGGCGGACAGCCACAGTTGCAGGGTCAGGCGCTGCTGTGCGGTTTCTATCTGAACGAATTGCTGCTCAACCTGATGGCGCGCGACGATCCGCACGAACAACTGTTCGACTATTACCAGCACACTTTACAATGTTTGGCGGGTGAGGCGGATCATGCCGCCACGCTACGCCGCTTCGAAAAGCACCTGTTGCAGGAGCTTGGCTATGCGCTGTTGCTGGGGCAGGAAGCGGGCAGTGGCAAGCCGATAGACCCCGCCGCGAAATACCGTTATGTGATCGAACACGGTGTGTTGCCGGATTGTGCGGATGCCCCGGAAGGTTTGATGGTAACGGGCAAAACCCTGCTGGATATGGCCGCCGATGATTTCCGCGACGCAACCAGCGCGCGGGAGAGCAAGCTGCTGATGCGCATGCTGCTGAATCACTACCTGGCGGGCAAGCTGTTGCACACAAGGGAATTGATAAAAGACCTGCAAAAGCTGTGATAAAGCCGCAAGCGCCTACTGTTTTCCGCAGGCAATTTTCCACCGAATTTTTGTTCCGCTGCCCGGCTTGACGGGTTCCCATGTGCCTGGCTTTGTGTCGGTATAGACCAGTTCACCTTCGCCCATATTTCCAGAGTAGTAAGAGTAATAAATTAATCGCCATAACTCTTCCTTGCAGTCGTATTCATGTTGTGTCTTCGTCGACATATGCGGAAACCCGCCACTTTCATTTACCGTCTTGAAATTCACCAGCGTCAACATTGTCGCCCCGTTGTCAGTTTTGTGAATAGTGGCTGGGTTGACATAGAAGGTAACAAATTCATTGCCTTCAACCTTGATCCAATCCGCCGTTTTCACCTTTTCAATATTGGTTTGAGGGCTTTCAATCCGGATCTCTTCCTGGGCATACTTGATCCCGACAAAAGTAGCCAGTAAGGCTGCCACCACCACTGCTATTCGCCCCAGATTTTTCATTAACGTTTCCTGTTGAATACCGGATTCTGCGTCTTTAGCCCGGAGTCAGCATGGGGAACAGCCCACGCAGTCCTGCAGCCATCATTTCAACGGCCATCGCCGCAAGGAGAAATCCTCCTACGCGCTCTACTACATCCAGTGTGGATTGCCGGATTTTCTTTTCCGCCTGGCAGGCCATATGAAAAATTATCCAGCACGAGATACCTACGAAGAGGATAGGCGCCATGACATGAATCAGATCAGCGTGGTTATGCCATGCGCTATTACCCATTACGTAGCTGAATGCTGCCGGCCCGGCCAGAAGGGGAATCGCCAGTGGAACGATTGCTGTTTTCCGAATCCCGTTTTCGGTAGTGACAGAGGGCGATCCCTTGAAGGTTGATTCCTTCCCAAGAACCATTGCTATTGCCAGCAACAACACAATAATTCCTCCGCCAACTTGCATTGCCCCGAGCGATACACCGAGCAACCCAAGAATGGGCATACCCAGAAATGTTGCCACCAGCAATGCCGCCGTGACACTCAATCCTATAGTCCTGGCAAAGCGAAACTTGCTGCGGAGATCAAGGCCATCTGTGGCAGCGAGAAAAATCGGGATCATGGAAACGGGGCCAACCAGTACAAAAAGTGTAATGGTTTTTTTGATGGTTAGAGCCGAAATTGAAAGCATTATCTAGTCCGGATGTTTCATACCCAAAGGGCATCAGGACTTCTGGCCGCGATAGCATTTGCGTCGAGATTGGGGGGTGAACAGGAGAGCATCAGGAAACTTACAAGTGAAAGAGGCGCTTGCGCACTACTGAAAATTGTTCGCGCTGAATGGATAGCGCGTTCAACTCGGTTTTTCCATCGTTCACAACCGTTTGGAACGTCGAGCAGCGAATGTCATATTCCTCTTCTATCGCATCACGCATCTCGTTTGGCAGGACTGACAACAAGCTTGCAAGGGCGTGGGTCAACGCATCGTTCCGGGCCTTGAGGATATTGTACTGTTCTATAAGCTTGTTGATTTCTTCGTTCATGGCAACACAGTTTTTAGGGAGCAACAATTATTAGCAGGAAGCCTGAACCCAACATTTTGTTATCAGTGCCGATGCGCATAATGCCATTGTGCCTGGTTGATGTGCAATGGTATTGATTGCCGTAGTATTGATTGCCATCGCATTGAATGTCAGACATCCTCTTGTTATGCCATTATTAAAAACTGTGGCTCAACATTCCAGCCGGACAATAGCCACCTGTCTCCGCCCGTGTTTGAGAGATGGCATGTGTAATGTCCCGATTTGAACAAGGTGAATCATCTTTCGCTATACGAGGTGAGACAGGGGGCTTGTCCCACTGGCGA
>FZPX01000146.1_pt1 | contig 11303 bp, 15 predicted proteins | sample 1534791 | NCBI WGS metagenome assembly FZPX01 (sample SAMEA104161951, study PRJEB21768) | metagenome | biome: subterrestrial habitat; feature: phreatic zone; material: underground water | place: France | collected 2016-06-01 | depth 60 m | reverse complement strand
ACGCGGCTGGCAATGCGGCTATGCAGGTTGACGCGGTAAGCCAGCAACCAATCGCCGGAGAAATGCACCCCGCCGTCGGTGGCGCGCACTTCCTGCGCGCCCAGCGCGGTCAGTTCGTTGGCCAGCACCGCTTCGAGGCCGCGCGGGCAGGATGCGAAAAAATGCTGTGTCATAAGGGTCACCACAGCACTTTCAAACCGAACTTCCTGTATTCCGGGAAGTCCCCGTCTTTCGAGATCAACACGAGCGATTGCTGGATGGCTTGCCAGATAATCATCCGGTCAAACGGGTCTTTGTGCTGGAGCTTGGGCAGGCGATGGAACGAGGCAGTTTCCTGCGCGGTAGGCTGTATAACTTCGATATGCATTTGCTCCGCAATAGCGGGCATATCGTCGGGTTGGCAATTTTCCAATTCGATCTTGCCCATCGCGTATTTGAGGGAGATTTCCCAGAACGAGACGGTGCTCAGGCATATACGGTTTTCGGCGGAGCGGACTTCCTTCCTCGCCCGTGCGCTCAATTTGTTCGGTGCAAAGGTCGCCCACAGGAACGCGTGAGTGTCGAGCAGGCAGTTCATGCGCCCAGCAATTCCTCGTCGCTCAATGCAAAATCGTCGTGGATAACGCAACGCGCGCGCCCCTTCATCAGGCCCAGCGTGCGCGCGGTTTTCGGCGCGATCTGGTTATAAGGAACGATGGCGGCGATTTTTTCTTTTTTCTTGCCGTAGCTGATCGCGATTGGCTCACCGCTCTTGAGCACCTGCCCCAGCACTTCGGAAAATTGCGCCTTCAATTCACCCACGGTCATGGTCTTCATGGCTTACCCTCCAGTCGAGTTGAGATGGTGCATTTTTCTTGTCAAGTTGTCAAGAAAAATACGCATCATGAATAGCGAACCCGATGCCTTCGGGTGATAGAAGTTCTGCGAATAGTGTAAAACTTAACTTCCAGAAAGCGGCACCTGGCGAATTATCACTGGCACATTGCCGAATTTCAGCCCGATAAACTTGAAGCCATAAAGCGGAAGTTCAAGGCTTGCTGAAAAGCGTAAAAGCGGCGGATCGCTCCGGTCGGCATCCGCTCAGAAAGGCTTCACGGTCACCAGAATCACCACGGCCATCAACAGCAAGACGGGAATCTCGTTGAACCAGCGGTACCACACATGGCTGTGGGTGTTGAGCCCTTGCTTGAACATGGTGAGCAAGCGCCCGCAATAAAAATGGTAGCCGACAAGTAAAACGACCAGCAGCAGCTTAACGTGCATCCACCCGCCGGTGATGCCGTAACCCAGCCACAGCCAGAGGCCGAACAGCAATGCCAGCGCCGCGATGGGCGTCACGAAACGATACAGCTTGTGCGACATCAGCAGCAAGCGTTCGCGCTCAACCTCTTCTTTGGCCATCGCCAGATTCACAAAGATGCGCGGCAGGTAGAACAGTCCGGCAAACCAACTGGTGACGAAAATGATATGGAAGGCTTTAACCCACAACATGAACCTATTCCTCCTTGACTTACTTCGACAACCTGCGCCGGAATAATACCAGCGACACATAAAATCCGGCTGCGGCATATGCCGACAACACACTTGTATGCAACAACACACCATGCGGCAACGCGCCATTCATCAGGGGTCTGGCGATATCCACCGCGTGCGATAACGGCAAAATCAGCGACACGGTTTGCAGCAAGGCCGGCAGTTGCGAAACCGGAAAAAACACCCCGCATAATAACATCATGGGCGTAATCACCAGCGTGAAGTAGTACATGAAAAAATCATAACTTGGCGCCAGCGCGGTCATGATCAGGCCGATGGCTGCAAAGCACAGCCCGACCAGCAGCGCCAGCGGGATCAGCCACAGCGACAGCCACGAATGCGACAGCCCAAGCAGCCAGATCACCAGGATCACCGCCATTCCCGCCATCAGGCTTTTGCTCGCCGCCCACAGGATTTCCGCCAGCACGACATCATCCAGCGTGACTGGCGTGTTGAGGATGGCCTCCCACGTGCGCTGCTCGTGCATGCGCGCGAAGCCGGAATACAGAGCCTCGAAACTGGCGCTGTTCATGGTGCTGTAGCACACCGTCCCGGCGGCCAGGAACACCATGTAGGAAGTGCCGCCCATCTCCGGCAGCAGGCTGCCGAGGCCGTAGCCCAGGCCCAGCAAATAGATGACCGGGTCGGCCAGATGGCCGATGATGGAGGTGGCGGCAACCTTCCTCCACACCAGAAAGTGGCGCCGCCAGATCGGGATGAAGCGCAGGCTCAGGCGCGGCGGAGAAAAATGATGGGCAGACATCTCTAGATCCCCGTCATTCCCGCGCAGGCGGGAATCCAGTCCGTCAATAATTCCGCGCGGCGAACAGAGCCAATTGGCTGTCCCGCTTCGCGGGCGTTGTTTAATCTGCTGGGTTCCCGCCTGATGAAACTACAAGCCATTCGACTAAGGGAAATGGAAAGTCTAAAAACACCGTTAATCATATCTCCAACATTTACCCCCACCCCCCTCGAACCCACCCCCACCCTGAAGGGGAGGGAATACAGCTCCTCCCCCGGGTGCCCGACCAAAAGTTTTTCGGATTTTAAGGGGGAGGTAATACCCTCTCTCCAATTCTCTCCCAAAGGGAGAGAGAGCAATCGTCCCCTCCCCTTCAGGGGGAGGATTAGGGTGGGGGTGGGTCGTGTTTTGGCTTGTATGATGTAATTTTTATACGGTATTTTAGAAAATACCAACTCCCTAAGCTGGCAAAATACGCCAGCAAAGTCGCTGGTTATGTGCGGGAATGACGAAGTAGAAATCATTCGCGCATCTCCCTGCCAGTCAATTTCAGGAACACATCTTCAAGGTTCGCCGGGCGGTGCAGGTAGCGCAACCCATTCTGTCCATGCAGGTGCGCCAGCAGCGGCTGCGCATCACCCACATAGCAGAACGCGGTCTCGCCGCTCACCTCGAAACGCTGCGCATAACGCGCTGCATGCTGTTGCGCCCATTGCGCCACCTGCTCGCCGAACACTTCCACCACCTGCGGCTCGATGTGCCGGGCGATCAGGCTGCGCGGCGAGTCTTCGCTGACGATGCTTCCCTGATCCAGGATGGCGAGGCGATGGCACAGCCGTTCGGCCTCGTCCATGAAATGCGTGGTGAGCAATAGCGTCTTGCCCTGCGCTGTAAGTTCGCGCAAACGCTGCCAGATGAGGTGGCGCGCTTGCGGATCGAGGCCGGTGGTCGGCTCGTCGAGGAAAATGATTTCCGGGTCATTCACCAGTGCACGCGCCAGCGTGAGTCGCCGCTTCATGCCGCCGGACAGTGTGGGAATTTTTGCATCGCGCCGGTGCGTGAGGCTGGCGAATTCCAGCAGCGCGGGGATGCGCGCCTCGATCTCTCCGTCCCTCATGCCGAAATAGCGCCCATACACCAACAGGTTTTCCGCCACGGTGAAATCCGGATCGAGGTTGTCCATCTGCGGCACCACTCCTACGCGCAGCCGCGCTTCGCGTGCGTGCTGTGGCACGGCATGGCCCAGCAGCTTGATCTCGCCGCTGTCCGGTGCAATCAACCCCAGCAGCAGGCGCAACGTAGTCGTCTTGCCCGCACCGTTCGGGCCGAGCAAGCCGAAACACTCGCCCCTATTGATGTTGAGGTTGACGCCATTCACCACGGTTTGCCCGGAGTATGACTTGCACAGGTTTTGCGCCGATATAACGCTGCTCATACCGCATGGCCGGAAAAGTGATGGCGCACAATGTCCTTAATCTGGCTCAAGCGCCCGTGGAAAAAATGTTCTGTTTCAGGCAACACTACAACCGGCAAATGCAGAGTGCGCGCCCATTGCAGCACATCGGCCAGCGGCACCACTTCATCCAGCTCGCCATGAATCAGCAAAGTGTCGTGCGGCACTGGCGGCATGGGAAATCGCCCCACTGCCGGGGCGATCAGCACCAGTTTGTGCGGATGGGAATGCAGTTGTTGCGCGCTGCGCGCCTGCACATAACCGCCGAAGGAGAAACCGGCGAGGATCAGCGGCAGGTTGCCATATTCCTGTTGTGCGTAACGCACCACCGATAGCACATCCTCAACTTCGCCATTACCTTCATCGAATGTACCCTCGCTGCCGCCCACACCGCGAAAGTTGAATCGCAACGCGACGAAGCCGAGTTCGGCAAATGTTTTTGCCAGCGTGGTGACAACCTTGTTTTCCATCGTGCCGCCCATGGTGGGCAGTGGGTGCGCCACCACCGCGATGGCGCGCGGCGCGCTGTCAGGCAGGTGGGTGATGCCTTCAAGGTTTCCGGCTGCGCCCGTTATGGAAAATTTACTCAGGATGGGCATGTAAATTGTAGTATTTGGAATCCTGGAGCAAGGGGTGCAGGGATTTATGTTTGTTGTTGTTGCTGCTTGCATGATACTTCTTCAGCATGACTTGAATCTGCTTGTGAATATTCTCTTTCTGGTGTTGTCCTGTCATTTGAGATGCACGAGCAGTACGCAACAGCAAAAAAAGTGCGTACCGTGAAGCACCCCGCAACTTCTGTCAGGCAATTTGAATACGTCGGGCTAAAGCCCGACCTACCAGCCAATTGATCCTGTAGGTCGGGTTTTACCCGACAAATCGCCACCCCGTCGGGATGCATCCAGACCTACGCTTGCAACTGACTTGTAGATTTTTGCTGCGCAGGCATTAAATTTTCAGCCGCTCCACCACGCGCCCGTTTTTCAGGTGCTCTTCGATGATTTCGTCGAGATCGTTTTCGTTCGCATAGGTGTACCAAACGCCCTCCGGGTAAACCACCAGCACCGGGCCGTCATCGCAGCGGTCCATGCAGCCTGCCGAATTGATGCGGATGCGGTTCTTGAGGGTGTTGATCCCCAATGCCTTGACCTTGTCCTTGGCGTAATCGCGCAATTTTTTCGCACCGTGATTGTTGCAGCAATCCTGGCCGTCTTCGCGCTGGTTGGTGCAGAAGAAAACATGCTTGTGGAAAAAACTCATGAACAACCTCCCGATAAATGAAAAGTGATTATCAAAAATCCGGCAATGATTATACCGCCCCGGCTACCTGATTTTTATGCGCCAGAGATAAACCAACAACAGGAACGGGAACAACCATGCAATGGTTTGCGACAGGCCGTTGTAGTTGAGCAGGTGCCCGTAGTGCCAATGGTACAAGCGCATGGCGGCGGAAGGCGCGCCGCTGTCCAGCACCCACTGTGCCAGCACCAGATAGCCCAATGCTGCCAGCGCCGCGAGCCAATGCAACCATGCTTGCTGCAGCCAACTGGCGGCGACCAGCAGCAGCACACCGGAAAAAATGCCCAGCATCGCCTCGCTGTTCAGCCACAACAGCAACGCCCACGATTTGAGCAGCACGGCGGCGGCGATGAATTTGGCCAGCGCCACCGCGCACAGCACCACCAGCAACGCGCCCACCGCGTGGCGGCGCGCGCGCAACAAGGTCAGCAACAGCAGCCCCAGCATCAGAAGATTGAGTGACACCGCCATGCTTTCCATCCAGTTAAAAGGTTCAGGCTGCGCCACGGCAAAAGGCGGACGCGCCACTTCGCTGATGAACACGTTACCCAGCATCGGCAGCGAGGGGTTGATCTGCGCGAATACCCATAACGCCACCAGCGCCAGCCCGAATTCCACCCCGTCGCGGCCATGAAACAAGCGCATGCGCCAGAGCGTCAGGTGCAAGCCAAACCACTCGCGCGGCGCAATACTCACCGCCAGTAACGCACCCGCCAGTGTGCCGATACTGTTGTTGAGCAAATCGAGGTTGGAACTGATGCGGTTGGGCAAATACAACTGCATGTATTCCATTGCGGCGGAAAGCAGCAAGCCGCACAAGGTGGCAGGCAATACACTCCAGCCCGCACCGAAACGCGCGCGCAATGTGAGGCCGAGCAGGAAACCCAACGGCAAATAGGCCAGCAGATTAACCGTCGCATCAAACAGGGAATACGTCTGTAAAAACGGCGCAATCAGCACATCGGAGAATTCCAGCCCCTGCTCCTGCCAGCCCGAGAACGGCGACAAGCTGGCATACACGATGAACAGCGCATAACCTGCAGCGAGATAGCGGCGCAACAGTGAGCGAGTGGGAGAAAAGGAAATTTCTTTCATGGCCGGAATGAGTTTAGCCGATTCTCGCAGGGCAAACACGCATAAGGGAGTTGAAATTCTTAAAGTACCGTTAATCATGTCACCAACATCACTCCATCCCCCTCCTAATTGCCCCCTCGCTTCGCTCTCCCCCTTGAAGGGGGAGGAACTATACTCCCTCCCCTTCAAGGGGAGGGTTGGGGTGGGGATGGGTTTTGTTTTGGCTTATGTGACGTAATTTATAAGTGGTATTTTGGTAATTTCCTGCTCCCTAAGTATTGGCGAGGCAAGGCAGACGGAAGGACGCAATGGGCCAAGTGGGGTTCAGTGCCTTGCATGTTGGCCGGTACACACTTCCGAGCCCTGCATTGACAAATTCTTCGTTGCCGCTCGCCTGTTTTCGCTATAATCCGCCGCCGAAATTGAAACAAACAGGTTTATCGCTTAATTCTGGAGACTTGAAAACATGAAGAAATACAGCAATCGCAGCATCATTGTTCATTGGCTGACTCTGGTTTTGTTGGTCGCCGCATGGTTCCTGGGTGAATCGGCAAGTGACGCGCGTCACGAAGGCGGCGCGACAATCGCGAACTATATGGTGCACATCCTGGTGGGCGGTACGGTGTTGCTGCTGACCTTGATGCGCATTACTTTCCGCCGCGCAGACGGCACTCCGCCGCCGATGGGCGACACTCCAATGGACAAAGTTGCCAAGGGCATCCACTATTTGCTTTATGTCTTATTGTTCGTGTTGCCGCTGAGCGGCATCATGCAGGTCTTGACCAGCAATGTCGGCAAGGCGCTGTTGGCGGGTGATGCGTCCTTGTTGCCGAAGAAATTCGAAGGTGTGGCCGCTCACGATGTGCATGAAATATTGGTGAACGTGCTGATCGTGCTGGTGGTGGTGCATGTGCTGGGCGCATTGAAGCACCAGTTCGTGATGAAGGACAACATCATGGATCGCATGTCGCTGCGCGACAAGAAATAAGCGGGACGGCAAGCCGCGCTTGAAATCTTCTGTTTGGATCAACACTCGATCTGCTGGTTGATCGCTTATTTCCTGAGAGAAAACACAATGGTTGTTGAAACTGGCGCCCTTTTGCTGGATTGTTGCAAAGAGGGCTGCCCTTCGTTACCGGTGGCATTCCACCTGGAATTCCCGCATCACACCGCAGCATTTCATCATATCGTCTCAGGGTATCCGTCATGCTGATCCAGCTTGCCGCCACAGGCCTGATCGCGGCGTTGCTTCCGCTGGCCATGGTCTGGGTGTCGAGCGATGCCGACAAGTACCGCAAACTGGTATGGGTCACGCTGTTCCTCACATTTGACCTGATCATGTTCGGCGCATTCACGCGGCTGACCGATTCCGGCCTGGGCTGCCCGGACTGGCCCGGCTGTTACGGGCAGGCCAACCCGCTGCAGGCGCACGCGGACATCAGCGCCGCAGAATCTGCGATGCCGACCGGCCCGGTGACCGTCATGAAGGCGTGGATTGAAATGATCCACCGCTACCTGGCCATGGGCATCGGTGTGCTGATCATCGCGTTGATGGTGATCGCATGGCGCAAGCGGCTGCAATCAGGCGGCAAGGACATGAAATTTTCGCCTGCGTTTCCGACCGTGCTGTTCGCTTTCGTTTGCCTGCAAGGGGCATTCGGTGCATGGACCGTCACGATGAAATTGCAGCCGGTCATCGTGACCATCCACCTTATGCTGGGCATGATGCTACTGGCTTTATTGGCGTGGCTCGGCACGCGCCTGAGCAATCACCCGCCGGTGCCGCTACCGGCTGCCGCTCTGCGCATTCCGGCGACGCTGGCCATGGTGCTGCTCGCGGTTCAAATCGCGCTCGGCGGCTGGGTTAGCAGTAACTATGCGACACTGGCATGCCAGGATTTTCCGCTGTGCCAGGGCGCGCTGTGGCCGGCTATGGATTTCGCCAACGGCTTCACGCTATGGCGCGATCTGGGCATGACCGCCAAAGGGGAATTTCTGCCTTTTCCCGCTCTGACCGCCATCCACTGGACGCATCGCATTTTTGCCTTTGCCGTGGTTGCGCTGGTTGCCTGGATAGCGTTCAGGGCGCTCAAGGTCAAAGTCTTGCGCAAGACCGCGCGCTGGCTGCTGGCCATGATCGCGCTGCAATTCGCCAGCGGCGTTCTTACCATTTTCCTGAATTTTCCGCTGGCGCTGGCCGTGGCGCATAATGGCGGCGCGGCGCTGCTCCTGCTATTGCTGACCATGCTGAACTACCGGGTTCGATACACCGCTGGAGCCGCGACTATCCCGGCCTTGCGATGACCAAACTCTACATAATTGAAAACAACGTTCGACAGTAGGCGAAACCAACCACTCCGTCATTCCCGCGCAGGCGGGAATCCAGTTGATTGATGAATCCCCGCGTAGCGGGCCAATATCGAGGTTTGTCTGCTTCGCAGAATAATATTCCGCTGGATTCCCGCCTGCGCGGGAATGACGGCTGTAGTACAGGCATCTGTCACGAACTACGTAAAGCTCAATAATCGCCGTAACTGATCCGGTAAATAACCCCCGCCTTGTCGTCCGACACCAGCAGCGCCCCGTCCGGCATCACTTGCACATCCACCGGGCGTCCCCAAGCGCTGATGCCCCCCAGCCAGCCTTCCGCGAACACCTCGTAGCCCGCCGCCTGCCCGTCCTTCAGGCGCACCAGCGAAATGCGGTAGCCGATGGGCGGGATACGGTTCCACGAACCATGTTCGGCGATGAATATCTGCTTGCGGTAAGGTTCGGGGAACATCGCGCCGGTATAAAAGCGCATGCCCAGCGAAGCCACGTGCGGGCCGAGTTCCATGGCGGGCGCGGTGAATTCGCCGCACGCATGTTTCCCGCCGAATTCGGAATCCGCCAGCGTGCGCCCGTGGCAGTAAGGGTAGCCGAAATTCATGCCGGGGCGCGGCGCGTGGTTCAGCTCGTCCGGCGGGATATTGTTGCCGAACCAGTCGCGCCCGTTGTCGGTGAACCACAGTTCGTTGGTATCGGTGCTCCAATCGAAGCCCACGCTGTTGCGCACGCCACGCGCATACTGTTCCAGCGCCGTGCCGTCCGGTTTCATGCGGAAGATCGCGGCATAACGCGCGGGGTCGGGTTCGCAGATATTGCACGGTGCGCCCACCGGCACGTAGAGCAGGCCATCCGGGCCGAAGCGGATGAATTTCCAGCCGTGGTGGGTGTCGGTGGGAAAACTGCTGTTCACCACCACCGGCTTGGACGGGTTGCGCAGCATGGCCTCGATGCCGTCGAAGCGCAGAATGCGATTTATTTCTGCCACATACAGCGTGCCGTCACGGAATGCCACGCCGTTCGGGGTGTCGAGGCCGGAGACGAGGGTGATGACTTCATCCGCAGTCTTGCCATGCTTGCGGTTGGGCAGCGCATAAATTTTATCGCCGCGCGTGCCGACGAACAGCGTACCGTCCGGACTCAACGCCATCGAGCGCGCGCCCGGCACATTGTCGGCATACAGGCTGATCCTGAAACCGGGCGGCAGCTTGATTTCGTTCAGTGGCAGATCGCGGCCAAAGGCGGTGCTGGCAGCCAGGAGCAGAAGGAAGACGAAGGTGTGAATGGCGTGGAGGCGCATTGCATTCTCCTTGTTTGGAAGCGAATAATGCCACGGCTTTCAGGATGTCCGAAAAAATATTGACTCGCAACACACAAGCCCGCATACTTAAACCGTACATTATTCAGGACGGATTTATGAACGCTATTCATGCCGGAATCACCATAGGTGTCACCGAGTTGCGCGAATCACCCACGCGCATCCTCAAGCGCGCGGAAGATGAGGATCAGGCCGTCGCCATCCTCAACCACAACAAGCCCGCCGGATACATCATCTCCCCCAAGATGATGGAAGCCATGCTGGATTCCATCGCCGACCGCATTGCCGAAAACCGCGCGAAAACTCGGCTCTCTACGCTGAGCAAGGCGCGCAAAGTCAAGCTGGATGAGCTGTAAAGAGTCTTGATTTGACTTTGCTGTTAGTAAGCGCTAACATCCTCTACATTATGTGCCAATGTTGAGGCAAATCATGGCCAACACAAATTATGAGTTAGCTATCCATCCGGGCGCCGAGAAGGAATGGGCAAAACTGGATGGCTGCATCAAGCGCCGCTTCAAGGAAAAACTCGCCAACGAACGCCTCAAGCACCCGCGCGTGGCAAAAGACGCTTTGCGCGAACTGCCGGACTGTTACAAGATAAAAATTACTACCCCGCAATACCGCCTGATCTACCACGTCAACGATGCCAAACGCCTGCTGACTATTTTGTCTGTGGCGACGAGGGATGATGTGTATGCAGAGTTAAGGATGAGGCTGGGGGCGTAGGGTGCAATAAGCGTAGCGCATTGCACCGAATGGGAGCGATGCATGCGGCGCAATGCCTGTTGGTTATTGCGCCCTACGCGGGTTGCATTCGCAGAAGAAATCATGTTGAGCATGTCGTACAACGGATATAGGAATCACATAAACCATGCCAATTGAAAAGGACAAGCTTGAGCGTATTCAGTCTATTGCATCAATATGCTCGTCTATAGCAATTCCACTTGTGCTTGCTGTGATTGGGTATTTTGTTCAGAGACAATTTGCTGACGAAGGACTCAAAAAAGATTATGTCTCTATCGCTGCCGGAATACTGAAGGACGATCCTTCGAAGCAAGAACCTGATTTGCGCAAATGGGCAGTAAATGTACTCGATTCTAATTCGCCTATTCCATTCTCTAAACAAGCTAAAGATGGGCTATTAAAAGGGGTGCCAGTCATCGTTGCTGGCCCAGGAATACCACCCCCCATTTCAGGCTGCATGAAACCGCCAAAGAAGCGGACTGTCTTGGAGGAATACAATAAATTAGCTGATTATAGTCAAACGGCTGACGCCGATAGCTTGCTAAAGGCGTTCAATAAGTTCTCCGACGGATATTCCTTCTAGCCCAAGGCGATATATCGCTACAAGACATTGAGTTTAAATAAAATTACTGACTTTCCGCAAAAGAGCTTACTGCCTACATTGAGCTGCTCCAGCAGGAAACGTTAGGCCGAGTGCATTGAGTATCCGAGATTGGAGCGCATCGGGTTGTGGCAAGCGGGTGAACGATACTTCATTTGACTCGTAATGTAGGTAGGTCAGACGAGACAGTGCGACGAGCGCATCATCGATTGTC
>FZPX01000258.1_pt1 | contig 11335 bp, 12 predicted proteins | sample 1534791 | NCBI WGS metagenome assembly FZPX01 (sample SAMEA104161951, study PRJEB21768) | metagenome | biome: subterrestrial habitat; feature: phreatic zone; material: underground water | place: France | collected 2016-06-01 | depth 60 m | reverse complement strand
GAGAAGGATTCCAGCATCAACGACCAGATCGAGCAGATGCGCCTTTCGGCCACCAAGTCGCTGCTGGAGCGCGAGGACTCCATCATTGTGGCGACGGTGTCGGCGATCTACGGTATCGGCGACCCGGTGGATTACCACGGCATGATTTTGCACTTGCGCGAGAATGAGAAGATGCCGCAGCGCGACGCGATCAAGCGCCTCATCGAGATGCAGTATGAGCGCAACGATGTGGATTTTCAGCGCGGCAATTTTCGCGTGCGCGGCGATGTGATCGACATCTTCCCGGCGGAAAACAGCGAACATGCCTTGCGTCTGACGCTGTTCGACGACGAGGTGGAAACGCTGTCGCTGTTCGACCCGCTCACCGGCCACATTCTCAGCCGCGTGCCGCGCTACACCGTTTACCCCTCCAGCCATTACGTCACGCCGCGCAGCACGGTGCTGGATGCCATCGAAACCATCAAGGTGGAGCTGGCCGAGCGCATCGCGTTTTTCCAGAAGGAAAACAAATTGGTTGAGGCGCAGCGTATCGAGCAGCGCACGCGGCACGATCTGGAAATGCTCAACGAGATTGGCTTCACCAAGGGCATCGAGAATTATTCGCGCCACCTCTCCGGGCGCAATCCGGGCGAGCCGCCGCCGACGCTGCTGGATTATCTGCCGCCGAACGCACTGATGTTCATCGATGAAAGCCACGTCACCGTGCCGCAGATTGGCGGCATGTACAAGGGCGACCGCGCGCGCAAGGAGAATCTGGTCAACTATGGCTTTCGCCTGCCGTCGGCGCTGGATAACCGCCCGCTGCGCTTCGACGAATTCGAAAAGGTAATGCGCCAGAGTGTATTTATTTCCGCTACACCGTCGGTGTATGAAGCCGAGCATGCCGGGCAAGTGGTGGAGCAAGTAGTGCGCCCGACCGGGCTGGTTGATCCGCAGATTGAAGTGCGCCCCGCCACGCATCAGGTGGATGATCTGATGTCCGAGGTCAGCCTGCGTGTGCAGCAGGGCGAGCGCGTACTGGTCACCACGCTGACCAAGCGCATGGCGGAAGATCTCACCGATTATTTTTCCGAGCACGGCATCAAGGTGCGCTACCTGCACTCGGACATCGAGACCGTCGAGCGCGTCGAGATCATCCGCGACCTGCGCCTCGGCATGTTCGATGTGCTGGTCGGCATCAACCTGCTGCGCGAGGGGCTGGATATTCCCGAAGTGTCGCTGGTGGCGATACTTGATGCCGACAAGGAAGGTTTCCTGCGCTCCGAACGCTCGCTAATCCAGACCATGGGCCGCGCCGCGCGCCACATCAACGGCAAGGCGATCCTGTATGGCGACAAGATCACCAATTCGATGCGCCGTGCCATTGACGAGACTGAGCGCAGGCGCAACAAGCAATTGCTTTACAACGAGCAGCACGGTATCACGCCGCAGGGCATCGTCAAGCGCATCAAGGATATCATCGAAGGCACGTATGACATGGACGCCGAGCGCAAGACGCTGAAGGCCGCGCAGATCCAGGCCAAATATCTGGCGATGAGCGAAAAAGAAGTGTCGAAGGAAATTAAACGGCTGGAAAAGGAAATGTTGCAAGCTGCAAAAAACCTGGAGTTCGAGCGTGCCGCCGAGTTGCGCGACGAATTGAAGAAACTCAGGGAAAGCGTATTTATCTCGCCGCTGTGAACGATAAGCCTGGCCAAGTGCGTAGGCAATGCATAGGTATTTTGTCATAGGCGTTCTGTCTATTGCATCGGCAAGAGTTTTATGTTTAAGTCGCGAAGCCTAACCAGTTGGGGAATTTAGAGCTGGCCCATTATGAAACTGGTGCATCTTCCTGATAACCAACCGACGTATGACAGAAAGCAGGGGTGAATTTTCTTCCAGAATTGTGCGTATCTGCCAGATACCGCGTGGCTATTGAGGTTGGATGAATGGATAACGACCGGATAGATTACGGTAACACCCGCTGGCTACCGGCTATTTTTCTTGTTTTGGCGCTTGTTATCAGTGTGTCGGGCTATGCCCTGTTTCATAACTTTAAGGAGATAGAGAAAACTAACACCCATCATAAACTGACTGGCATCGGCCAACTCAAAGCTGGCCAGATTCAAAATTATCTTGCGGGCCAAAAAAATAATGCGGTTGTTGTGTCGAAATTTTTTGGCACCTCCCAGGCCCAACGTTGGCTGGCAAACCCATCCGGTGACATGCCATCCACAGTGCAGCAGCCGTTGGAAAACGCAGTAACGGCTTATCATTATGGGGGAGCGCTGGTACTGGACGACAAAACCAGGCTCCGTTTTAGCAGCGGCCGCTATGTGGGCTTGTCCGAAACGGGAAAATCCCTCGCGTTGCGCGCGTTGCATGAACGCGCCATGGTTGTTTCACCGATCTACTTTGGCGACCCATCCGCTCCGGACAAGCCGCTGCTGGATATTTTTGTTCCGGTAATGGACCCGGATACACCGGCAGCAATGGGCGTTTTGTTGCTGCGCGACGACATGCACTTCCTGTATCCGCTGATCCAATCCTGGCCGGTGGAAAGTAAAACCGCAGAATCATTTCTGGTCACCCGGGATGGCAACGAAGTGCTGTTTCTCAACGAGCTGCGCCACAAAAAAGATACCGCGCTCAAACTGCGCATCCCGATAAGCGGCGAAGTCAATACGGTTTCCTGGCCAGCCATCAGGGCCGTGCAGGGATATTCCGAATTATTGGAATCCATTGATTACCGTGGCAATCACGTGCTTACCTACAGCCTTGCCGTGCCTGATACTCCCTGGAGCATGGTCGTCAAAATTGACACGGATGAGGCGATGGAGCGTGTCCAGAACTTGCAGAAAATCGCCATAATTGTTGCCGCCTTGTTTATCGCGCTGGTGGGATGCTTGGTCTGGTTGTGGTGGCGCAAACAGGCGGTCAAGCAGTTGGCGCAGGCTCAATTGCGCGACAGCGCCACGCGCGTTCAGACAATCTTCAATACTGTGGTTGACGGCATCATCACCATCAACGAACGCGGCATTGTCGAGACGATCAACCCGGCGGCCGAACAGGTTTTTGGTTATACCGCCGCCGAGGTGGTCGGGCAGAATATCAATATGCTGATGCCCGAGCCCTTTCACAGCCAGCATGATGGCTACCTTGAGCAATACTGCGCTACGGGTGAGGCGCACGTTATCGGCATCGGACGCGAGGTTTCTGGCAAGCGTAAGGACGGCAGCATTTTCGCCCTGGAATTGGCGGTGAGCGAGATGTGGCTGAATGGCATGCGCCATTTCATCGGCGTCGTGCGCGACATCACCGCACGCAAACAGGCCGAGCAGGAACTGGTGTCTGCCAGGCACGCGGCGGAGCGGGCCAACCGCGCCAAGGATTCGTTCCTTGCCACCATGAGCCATGAAATCCGCACACCGCTCAGCGGATTGCTGGGCATGCTGGAGCTGCTTTCCCTGACCCCGCTCGCTGGTGAGCAGCGCGAAACATTGCAAGTGGCGCGGGGTTCCGGGAAGAGCATGTTACGGATCCTCAACGACATTCTTGACTGGTCGAAGATAGAAGAAGGAAAGCTGCAGCTTGCGCCGCGAGCCACTTCGATACCCCAGCTAATGCAGGGGGTGGTGAATACCTATTCGCGGGTGGCGAGCGCCAAAAGCCTGGTGTTGCAGCAGCGCGTTGATGCGCGCCTGAGCACCGTGCATATCGTCGATCCGCTGCGGCTTTCCCAGGCGCTGAATAACTTTGTATGCCTCTGAACCATTCTCAGTTTTTACTGCCGAACCCGTTGTGACCAACGAGACAAGGGGTTGAACCATGAAGACGACGGAAACGAATTTGCTGGACTGGCAGAAACGGTACGGGACGGAAGAAGCCTGCGCCCGTGCTCTGGCGCAACAACGCTGGCCGGAAGGGTTCCGTTGCCCACGCTGCGGGCACGATCATGGCTATGCCATCGCCACGCGCCACAGTCACGAATGCTCCCGATGCCATTATCAAGCCTCGCTCACTGCGGGAACACTGTTTCACTCCACCAACCTTTCCTTGACCAAGTGGTTCTGGGCGATCTACCTGGCTGTCTCGGACAAGGGCGGCATTTCCGCCATGCGGCTTGCCAAGCAAATCGGCGTGTCCTGGGTCACCGCCAGCCGGATGCTGCGCAAGATGCGCATTGCCATGGGGCATCGCGATAGCATCTATCGGCTGCACGACCTGATCGAGATTGACGATGCCTTTGTGGGTGGCCGGCGCAGCGGCAAGCGCGGGCGCGGCGCCGAAGGCAAGTCTGCCGTGCTGGTGGCGGTCGAGAACCGGGACAAGCATGCCGGTTTTATCGCCATGCAACAAGTCGCTGCCGTGACCAAGGAGTCGGTGGCGAAGTTTGTGCACCACCACCTCCCGCCCGGCCAAGAGGTGCGCAGCGATGCGCTGGCCTCGTTGCTGGAGATCGGCAAGACGCAGCACCATGCCGCGCGGGTGACACCGCCCGACAAGGCGGGCGAATGGCTGCCTTGGGTGCATGTCGCCATCGGCAACCTCAAGACGTTTTTGCTGGGCACTTATCACGGCGTATCGCCCAAATATCTGCAAGAGTATCTCAATGAATTCTGCTATCGGTTCAACCGGCGCGAGTGGGAGGCCGAGCTGCCGTTACGCCTGCTCAACGCATGCCTGACGCATACTCAGGTCAAACTGAAAATGGTATAGAGGCATATATTATTTTGTTGCTGCGCTGACGCCGAATGGCGTGATGGGGGCAACTCAGCAAAGCGCAGGCTACGTGTACAGTACTACTCCATTATCATCGCTCCCCCAGATGACCGTGTTCTACGACAAGCCGCGCCTCGTCAGGATCGTCACCGACGCGATCATCGAAACGCCTCCCGGCTGTTCCCGCGATACGTTCTGCAAGGCTGCGCCCGTGGCGTGGACCAGCACCGGTTCGGTCAACGACCAGGCGTCGACCGACAGTTGGGAATGTTACGACGCGGCGAATTCCAGGATTTTCAACGGGGTGGATGTTACGACCGACACTGCCGTGGGGTTGTCCGAGATATATCCCGGCGTACCACCGATACCGCCTGCCCCGATCTGTTATCAGGCCCGTGCCAGGAATTACGCTTGCGATTTCAATGTGGGCCAAGTCTGCTTCCCCGACGTAAACGGCGTGCCGCAGTGCCAGCAGAATTCTACGGCTGCGCCATCGACTTGCGATGTCCTGGAGCAGCCGACCGCCACGCGCCCGGCATGCAGTTTTTTGAGTTCGACATGCACGTTGCCGGATCCCGTTACCGGCGTGTGCCACAATTTCACGGACACCTACGATTGCGGCACCAGCGTCACCGTGCCGGGCGCGTCCCAGTCGTCGCAGACATTGGTCTGCCCCGGCCAGATACGTTGCGTGGGGACGGAATGTGTGAACCCTCCAACGGACGCGGGGAACACCGATTTTACCAAGGTGGCGGCGCTGCAGTCCGCAACGGCGTTCATGTCGACGGACTCGAAATGCGTCGCGCAGGGGATGTGCGAGATTTTTACGGGCGAGGCGTACGACTGCAAGAAAGCGGTGGGGAACATCCAGAACTGCTGCGTGAAGCCCTCCGGCGTATCGATCGTCCAGTACATGGCAGCGGCTTATGTGACCTGGAACGCCGTGAAAACGACCGAGACCGTCGCCCAGTTGCAGGCGATGGGCAATGCGGCGATGGGTTCCATATCCTCGTTCGCCAGTACCGTGGCCCCCGATGTGACAAAAGCGCTGAAGACGGCCTACGAATCTATCGTGGGGCCGTCGGCGGCGCCGGGTGCTGCGGCGTCATCGCTGACACAGCCGATATATCAGGCGGTGGGGAATATGCTGAATAGCTTATCTAGCGGGCTGGGGGATAAGATACTTGAGAAATCGGCGGGAAAATTTACTGGACAGTTAAATCCTGTAGCCGGCAGCCTTGGGAACATGCTAAACACTGTCATGGTAGCCTACATGTACATCCAGATCGCGCTCATGATCATCCAATTGCTCTGGAAATGCACGGAACGCGAATTCGAGCTGGGAGCCAAGCGCGAGCTGAAATCCTGCCATTATAACGGCACGTATTGCGCGGAAAAAATCATGCATCTCGGCAAACAGATCGGCTGCCTGGTGAACAAGGAATCCTACTGCTGTTTCACGTCCCCGCTCGCGCGCATCATCCAGGAGCAGGGCAGGCCGCAGTTGCCGCTGGGGTGGGGGCCGGTGGATGCGCCCGATTGCAGGGGGTTGACGATGGACGAGATGTCCGCATTGAATTTCGAGGCCATGGACCTTTCCGAATGGGTCGCGATCATTGCGATGTCCGGTAAAATACCCCAAAACGCGCAGGCGGCCGATACCAACCTGACCGTCCACAATTTGACTTCCATGCAAACGCCGTTAGCCGGCGCGACAAGCCCTGTGGACACGCCGACAACCATCAATAACAACCTGACGGTCACCCCGGCGGCTGGCGAGGCAGCGCGCGCGCAAGTTCGTACCAGAATGGGGTTCTGATCACATAGCGACAGGGACATCCATTCTTGCCGCAACGTGCTCCGACATGAAACCATCATCCGGCGGCATATGTTGGTAGAAGAATCCCCACCAAAGAAAAAGGCCGCAAACCAGAATTGGCGCGGCCTTGTGTTATGTCTACCTATCGAATAATCAGTGAACGAGACTCGATGTTTGCATTGCTTCGGGAGGTGGAGAGTCTGGTGCAGACTGCACGACCGGTCTGTCATCACCTTTTTGTTTCGCGGCAACGTGTGGCAAAATTGCTGCCGTATCACCCGGAGAAGGCTTCACAAAAAAAAGCGCATTGCCCTGGTTCAGCATCAGTGGGAAAGGATTGCCGCCTAAATGACCAGCAGGAATAAACCAGTAATACGAGGCGGGCAGGTTCTCGGAAATGGTTTTGGCAAGAATCGCCGCGTTTACCCCTTTAGGTAAATTAAACATACCAACCCCATATGATGAGCCAGTTCTTGTCGAGACAACCTCCTGACCACCAATGTATGCCGGTACCGATTTATTCTCCACTAAAAAACGTTCGGTCGAATAAGTAACGAGGCAATTTAATCCATTCTTGCACTTATGGTCGGGCATTGTAATCTGTAGCTCCCCTTCCATTATCATGGCAACCTTGGCTTCGGCGGGCAAAACGGACAAGGACTTGTTTGTAGCTTTGCCCAATGCGATTCTGAAATCGTCGGCAACCTGCGTTTCCGTACGACCAGCGGCGGCATCAAAGAAAATAACATATGGATATTTTTTATTGCTTTCCTCTGGACTTGTCAATAATGCGCTCATCAGAAAAACTCCACCACCAAACAAGTTGCCCAACGCTAAGTTGCCAATCCCTGCGCCGACGCCCAAGCCAGTACCGATAATATCGCCGATATGGCTTTCATCCACCCCCGCCTTCTTGAGCGTTTCAGCGAACTCTTCCCTGGATATATCGCGGATGCCTTTGGAGCGTCCCTGATAGTCGGCCAGACACCATGCCAGGGAATGGTTTTTCGGGCAATCTTCCTTCTCCCACTCATCCTTGCCGAAGAAACCGGCCTGGGCGGAAAAGGGCATTAAGCCCAAAAGTAAAACAACAACTGCAAAAATCTTTTTCATTTGAATCTCCTTTAAAAATAATATTAGTTTAATACATTAAAAAACGAAAACTTACACCCCATTCCAATTCGACTCCTTTTGCCATGGGCATTGAATATTGATGCTTCTCGGGGTTTATGTATGCTTGATACCGTCCCCAGAATCATTATGTTGCTCTTTGCTGATGCGCTGAGCTTCACTAATAACGGCTTTGTAAGCCCCTGTTAAAGGGGCAAAATAGAGCCTGATAGAATTCATAATGATTCTTTTAAAATTGGTTCTGGATTTCATTTCGTCATCTCCTTTATCTGGTTCCAGCTAGAGTGCGCGTTGTAAACGACCTGGCTTACACTGAAATTGACATCAGATCTTTGGCGTTTTCTAGTGGCCAGTAGCCGCTTGCCTTGGCATCGAGAACTGTTATTTCAGCGATTCCGTTAGCCGCATAGCCTATGTTGATATTCCACCCGTAAGAAATATCCTTAACTATCGGCTCTTTGTTGAACTCAATATAAAGGATGTCATCCTGGGCTTCGTATTCGATTCTCATATTTCATCCTCCAATTCCCAATTGATCATGACTGTCTTGACAATTATTGCGTCCTGTTCAATGACGGCAGCGCAAATCAAGTTGTCCGATCGCCCATCAATGTGCTTGAACAACCACATGTCTACAGCACTCTTGTGTTTGATATTACCCTCTTCAATTACCTGCTCAAGCGTTGCATCATCGACGTGTCGCCTTTGCATGCTCATTCTGGCGTGATGGGTAATCCAAACGCTCTTCTTGAACCTTTGGCTAAAGAAATCAGCCATATATCCTCCGTTGTAGTTCATATTAACAAAATTATATGGGCCTGGCGATATTCTGCGCAGCCTCTGTTTCGTAATCAAGCGCGACACAACCATCCTGCGTGACGTACAAAGACACGCGCGGCGCATTGGCATAAGAGCCGTTCGGGTTAACCAGCCTCCCAAACGCGACAAACAACGCACCACATGGCAAATCATTGCGCGAATGAACTACGCTGGCCACGCGCTGCATGAAGCCATCGTAGGAAACATGCGTCCTGTTCATGCGTGCCCCCTTTCAAATTGCTCCTTGCGTTCTGCTGCGGTAAGCGTGAGATACTTGCCTATCGCTATGCCACGGCGCGCATGCTCAAACAGCATGGCATCGCCATTGCACAACAGCGGCAACAGCAAGTCCATTTCACGCACATAAACCCGACCAAAATCTTTGTCGTGGTCGAGAATGTTGCCCGTGTTGTGGATCATATCCGCCAGCTTGATCGTTTGCGCTTCCGGGCTGGCATTTGCGGCGTGTGCCCGGTCAATTGCTTTGCGGGCTGCACGGTTGCCGTCTTCCGGCTTGGAAACGTCTGACAGCATGGCTACCAACTCCGCAACCTTGTCCCCGAAGCGCTCGCGGACATCGCCTATTGTTACCGGCGTATCCTCGACCACATCGTGCAACAGGGCTGCGATGATCATCTCTTCGGTGTGGTGCACCGTCCTGACAATCTCCGCGACCTCGATCGGGTGAACGATGTACGGTTCACCCGTATATTTGCGCTTCTGTTCCGCGTGCGCCCTGATGGCGAACAGCAGAGCAGAAATCTCTTTGGTGCTCATAAATATCTCCTTTAAAGGCGCTGCTTGAATTGGGGCGCCGCGAAATGCGGGGCCGTCGTGTTAACACGTTAAACCATTGCAGAAGCAATAATTTGCAGTGCCATTTTTCACTGCATAAACAGCCGTCGTGATAAACACGAAGAGCGGAAAAATATCCGCAGAAAAAATACTGGTTAGCCGATGCGAAGCCCGCATGGGCAAACCGACTTTTCGTGCTGGAATGTTTGAAGAGAACCGCACTGGGCGGTAAGATTGAGATACTGCTGAACGCCCGTTCGTATTACCTGCTGGCGATTCTAGAACGAAAGGCCGAGAAACCCCAACTCCAAAAGGAATTGGGCTTTCGGTTTAGTGAGTTTAAATTAGACGTGCTTCACGTCATCGTGGTTGTTGTTGGAGCGGTTGCGAGCCCATATAACAAGTCCAGCCAATGCAATGCTCGCAAATATTGAAACCACACCCATAAGGATAAATCCGGTAGCCATGCTCATAATTTGCTCCTTTCGTTAACTTCATCTTCGTAACACTCCAACACAAAGGCTACTCCTTGCAAAGCTGCCCATATCACGCTGCTGGTCACTAATACCCAGACACTGCTTAATTGATATCCGGCAGCGGTTATTATACCGCCGACTGCCCAAGACAGAAGACGCAGTTGTTTTGCGACTGCTTCCATTGCTTTAGGCTTGACATTGAATTGCAAACTCATGACATCTCCATAATTTACAGTTAAAGTTGAAAAACGAGTTACGAGCCTGGCGGGCATGCGCCCGTCAGGGTTGTAAAGACGCCGCGAAATGCGGGCCGTTGTGTCAACACGTTAAACCATTGCAGAAGCAATAATTTGCAGTGCCATTTTTCGCTGCTTGAACAGCCGTCGTGATAAACACGAGGAGCGGAAATAATCCGCAGAAAAATCTGGTTTGCAGATGCGCGTAGCGCATGGGCAAACCGACTTTCAGGCTGTGGTATGCGATAGAAAGGTGATGCGGGATAAGAAGAGGATCCCAGAAAGGGATCCTCTATCATTTGAAACGTGATGCCACGGGAGAATCTCCGCAGCATCACTCCAAGCCATACCCGCTTATTTGCCGACCATCTGCCTTACGATGGTCAGCGTGTCCTGCATCACCTCGTGGTACGAGGTAGGGCAGGATTGTTTGACTGGCTCAAGCCTCAAGCTTGACCCAAAGCGCTTTTTGAGCGCCCTGGTATCAAACTCGACAAACCGCTCGTACCCTTGCGGGTACGAGTAGACTCGAACCACCGCACCAGCCACTTCTTTCGAGGTGGAGATGCGGCGCGCAACTTCCCCAAGCTGCGGGGTGAAAGTTGCGCTCCCCGTTACCGGTGCCACAGGTTTCGTGGCGCTGGCAACGGTCGGGGTTGTGCTGCCAATTACCGGTGGTGCCACATACTTCGTGACACCAGCAACTGGCTTCCTTTGGCGCTTGTGCAGCGCATAAAACACGCTAAGCACAAGAGCCAAAGGGAGGAAATCTAAAAACATAAAAATCCCCCGCTTTAAAAATTTGAACGCCGCAAAATGCGACGCCCATGTTGCTAAATTTTCCACGTAGCGTTTGAAACGAACACCGAAGCGTCCGCCCAAAGCTGTTCAGAAAATTCATTTCCGCAGCAGATCCGGAATAACCCGGAATATGCCGCCTGCAAGCAAAACAACTTGCAGTAGTGAAATTATCCGTGCCAGAGCACAAGAAAAACACCGAGGGAATTCTGATTTACCGATGCGTGACGCGCACGGGTAAACCGACTCCTACAGTGAATTTATGATGGACGAACTGAAACCGCACCGGGCGGCGATGTGACTTGACGCACGCCAAGGAACAAGAGGCGTGGTTTTGAATGTTTCTTTGCTTCGTGGTTTTGAATGTTTCTTTGCTTCCAGGAACCGTGTTGCCACGGTGTAAGTTTAAGGCACTTTACGCAATATGCCTCTATACCATTTTCAGTTTGACCTGAGTATGCGTCAGGCATGCGTTGAGCAGGCGTAACGGCAGAGATCGGAAGAGCGTCGTGTAGGGAAAGAGTGTAGATCTCGGTGGTCGCCGTATCATTAAAAAAAAA
>FZPX01000220.1_pt1 | contig 11356 bp, 10 predicted proteins | sample 1534791 | NCBI WGS metagenome assembly FZPX01 (sample SAMEA104161951, study PRJEB21768) | metagenome | biome: subterrestrial habitat; feature: phreatic zone; material: underground water | place: France | collected 2016-06-01 | depth 60 m | reverse complement strand
CTGGCGGTAGTACGCATCACCACCAAAATCGAATTCGTTGACCTGTGGTCAGTGCGCCGCCGCCCCACGCCGCGCGGTTGTGCCGGGGCATTCGCCTATCCGGTGGAAGAGCGCCGTCGTGCCGAAGGCGAGGCGATGTCCCTGCAATTCCAGCAACAACTCGCCGAGCTGACCACCGCCAGCGGTGATGTGCGCGGCCTGGTGGCGCGCGACAAATTCGTGCAACTGCCCGCCGCCGGTCTGCTACCCATGCCCGGCGACCCAGCCGGAGATACCGCCGGCATCGCCAGCTTCTTCGCGGGCTGCACCGTGCGCGGCCCGGCCTTTATCGAAGGCGCAAGGCTAGAAACATTGCTGCGGAATTCGTACAGCTATCCGCCGATAGACCCGAACAGCGGGGAACTGATCTGGCTGTACAGGGTGCGGGAGAACCGGCAGGCGATCGACGACCCAAACCGCGATCCCAAGCCGCGAGCATGCTTAGTTTTTACCAGTGGGCATATGCCGTATCAGGCGGATGCAAGATTGGATGTGGCGAAATGGGACTATGCAAACACGGCGATAGATCGCTGATAACTTCAGACGCATAAGCAAACAAGAAGGAGAATCTTATGGCAACTACACTTACAGATGCACTGCGTTTGGTCAAGCCGGGGGAAATGGTTGTCTCCCTGACGGACATCCTCGACAAGCTTGGTAACAAGATCACGGCGGATGAGAGGGACCAACTTCTGATTGCGATGTTGAGTCCGAGACGCGAAAAGGTGCAGCCGGGTGATCTGATTACAACGGATCTAGTCAATCAAATCTTGCTCGACATTAGCGAGCTCAATCGAAAGCTGTTGCTCCTCCAAGCGGCTCAGCCACCGGCTAAGAAGGGTGTTCTTATTGTCGAACCGACACCGACAACAACGCTACGCATCGGTGATCCGCTGATCATCCGGGGGCAGGGTCTGCTCGTCGACTCGCTGGTTATGATCGAGGACCAGCCTTTGGGCGGAGCTTTCGGCTCGCCAGACGATAGCACGCTGACTTTTCGTGCGATTCCTCCGCTCGATATCCAAGGTGGATTACCAACAGGGGGAAAGAGCGTGGCCCTAGCCGTCAGCAACAAGCTTGGCGGTTACAGCACCACCTTCGTGCTCAAACCTATATTGCTGAGCAAGCCGATCGGCAGTATGGTCATTGCTGTGTCGCAAAAGCCCGCGACAGGCACTAAGTTCGTGGCCGGTGGGTCGTACACTTACAAATTCAAGATCACTGCCGATACGAAGCCCGATTTGAATTTCCGGGTCGCAGTAGGGATTGGGGCGGCAAACTGGAGTGCTGTACCTGCCCAGACGGAACTCTTCATTCCTGCGGCCAAGGATGCCGGGACACCGACGGTGGCCGAATTGTCGGTTACTGTCACCATCTGGGATCAGGCCCAGTCCAGTGATGTGGGCAAGTTGTACGTCCAACTGACCGCTATCGAGGACAGCAGCTTTATCTGGCGTTCTATGCCTGATGAGGAGATCAAGGTTGATGCCACTGCGGTACCGATCAGCAAGCTTAATCTTGCGCTTTCGAAGACATCGGCAGGTAACGCGGCAATTCGCACGAACCCGGATAACTCGTTAACGGCGCTGATCGGCCCGGCTGGCGGTGGCGGAGGCAACGGTGAATTGCAGTTCATCGTGACGCGGATCGACGGCGCGTTGGAGCCCGGTGATTACCAAGTAAATATGACAAAGCTGGTGGCATTCATCGGCGATGGCACACCCGCCAAATGGCAGGCCACGATTCCTAGTGCGCCCGACGGCAAGGTCAACCTGTCAGGGTCGGCACAACCGCTAAAAGTGTCCGTTACCGGTCAGCCAGGGGCACCCAATGCAAAGCTACAGATCGAGCTCACCAGTATCAGCAATCCATCGATCTCCGGCGCAGACAACTTCAACGTGGAAATAAGGTAATGGCGGTAATCGCCGTCACAACAACCAAGGAGAAAAATCATGACCATCTCAAAAATATTCCGATGCGTAATCACCAAGGGCATGGTACTGGCCTGTGTGATTTTTTTCGCCGTGTCAGCACCAGTCACGGCTGACGACAAAATCTGTATCAATGAAAATTCTACTGCCCTCCTCCCAACCCTGGATGGCGAGATTGAGAGTGATCAGGGGTGGATAGGTTCCAATCAGTATGCCTTTCTCAACGGATCCACGGGGCAGCACGGCAGGGTTCAGCTGAAGCGCAAGGGGTCCAATTTGTATGTCTCGTTCGAGATCGACAAACTGCCGGAGTTCAATGCAAATGACGTGATCATCCTTCTCGTCGGGCCGGACTTGACCGACCCTACCAAGGATTATCGCATCCATGTCTACCCCGGCAGCAATAGCGGTAATGGCACCGACAGTCAGCCTCGGCGAATTGCAGTGTGGAAGAACACAAACGCAAGCACAAGCCCCACCGCCATCGCCAACTGGGTTCAACAAATCAACTGTGAGCCAACTATCAGTCCCACCACCTGCAGCACTTCTACGTCGTTCGTCGAGGCCAAGGTGACAGCCGGATATGGCGCGTCAAATGACAATCTGTACAGGGTAGAGATGCGCATTAATGCCGGGGCGACGGGCTTGTCGCTTCCAGCCGCAGGCCCCGACATTAAGCTCGCATTCAATGCGCTGCGGGTCTATCAGGTCACCAGCGGTGGCATCACCGATACCGTGGCTGACCAACTCAACTGGCCAACCAACGGCAACATTCCGGGAGGCACTTATCCCTTGCCTGGCCCCAATCCGCTGGACGACGACATCATGGCCAATCCTCTTCGTGCAAATTGGGGCACGGCAAGCCTTGCACCTTCCAACCAGAGCTGCCCGGGAGTACAGGTTAAGCGTGCGTGGATCAACACAACAGCGACATCATCCACATTGGCTGCGCCTGGGCCGGGTGCCTCCAGTGTAACTAATGTGTTCCATGTTGAGGTCGAGAACACAGGAACCACAGACGCTGGAAACGTTCTGGGAACTATCAGTTCGTGGCGGTTCGGCAGTGCACCTCTTTCCCTGTATGTAAATCATGGGAAAATCGGCCCCCCTAATGTGGGATCGGTTGCCCCAAGTAACCCGGTCACCTCTTACAGCAGCACTACTCCAGGCCCGATCGGTGCCAGCCAAGTCACGGAACTTCAGCCGATGAGTTGGACCTTGGCCAGCAGCGATTATCATAACCTGTATGCCTCGTATCCAAACCTTTGTTCGTTAGTGGAATTGGATGTTGACACCGCACATGTGCCATCTGGCGTGCAACGTACCCAGATTGCCAACCGCTTCTATTACTGGAACATCCGCATGGCACCTGCCTCAGTGTTTAAGGACAAGGCCTTGCTCGACAGTCGTGGATACGCCCGTTCAGCGCGCTACCCGGCGGAGCAAAAGTTTGAATTGATGGTCTCGACACAGCAGATTGCAGCGCGTACCAACAATGCAGATATCAAGAAGGAAAATGCCACGTCTCTGCCGAGCGCTCAGTCTCAGAGACTACTCGAACTGGTGGGTGGCCTTGGGTACTACCGCGAAGGCGCAGCGTTCTTCGTCAAGACCGTGTGCCCATATAGGCACACCGGTCGTTACATTGACCTCAATGGGCAGAGCGTCGAGTTGATGGAGCGTGCACCGTGCTTCGAGTATTGGATACATCATATTGGTGAACTTGCGGGGTGGACCGATAGGCTAAATGCTGTCTCAGATAATAAATTAGTCATGAATGGAGATAAGCACTATTCGATCTCAATGGGTTTCGACAAGTCGGTCGAGCTTGAGACCAATATCGAGGCGAAGGAGCCCGTAACTGTTCCCCCATGCAAAAGTCCATGCGGCACCATTGGGTGTCCAAAGCAGGCTGCGAACGATTCAGATGTAATTTCTGGATCACTCATCTTGGTTGGCTCACTGGGCGTCGGCGGCTTCGCCTTCCTGCGTCGCAGGCGCACTCGGAAATCGAGTGTCGAGCACCCAGAAGACTGAGGCTGAAGTGCCATGACCGCAGTTCTACACAATGTCATCTTGTATTGGGGCGCTGCCGTGGCGATCATTCTCGCCGCTGCGGCGTGGCAGGCAGACAAGCATGGTCTTGATCCTTGGACCATGTACCTCGCGGGTTTACTGGGCTTTGGTGGGGCGCTGCTGTTGGGCGGTGGCTTTGCCTTGCTGGTTTCGGCGGGAAACATGCAAGAAGTCTCACCGGGACGGGGTGCCATCGGGGCTTTGTTCGGTGCGACCTTGGGTTCATGGGTGTTCCTCAAAATGCGCGGGGCTCATTTCCTGTCTTACGTCGATGCCGCCGCACCAGCAGTCGCTTTGGGTTATGCCGTCTATCGCATCGGTTGTTATCTGAATGGCTGTTGCTTCGGCACCGAAGCCGACTTGCCTTGGGCGGTGACCTTTGGTTCAGACAGCGAAGCCTTCGCGGCGCAGGTGGAGGCAGGGCTGATTACGCCGGATGCCCTGCATACGTTGCCGGTGCATCCGACCCAGTTCTATCACGCATTGCTCGGCATCGTCGCATGTCTGGCGTTGTTACGCATGAAAATGGATGTGCCTGGCAAACGCTTCGCGGCGGCTTTGATCTTGTATGGGGCAGGACGTTTCGTTATTGAATTCTTCCGTGGTGATGCGGTTCCGATTCTCGGTGCGCTTGACGCCAATCATATTGCTGCGCTGGTGATGCTTGTGATGGGTATTGCGCTGTGGCGATATCGATTACTGATTGGGGCAATCTCAGATCGAAGGGTTACTACATGAAAGGAATTATTCCGATCACGGTTCGACAAGCTCACCACGAACGGAATAAATAGATAGTTCTTTTTGGGAGTATCGAATATGGCTAGCCTATACACGGTAACTGCGGAAAACCTCAATCTCCGCGATGGGCCTTCTGCCAACGCCAATGTCATCGGTGGCTTGCAACGCGGTGCGGAATTAACGCTGGTCAGCGTGTCCGGCGATGGCCTGTGGTTCAAGATCACGACGGCGGCGGGTAAGAAGGGCTGGGTGCGCAACAAGTATGTGGCGGCGGTGCCGGATAACGATTTATCCAAGCCTGGGGATCCGCCGTGGATGGCGATTGCCAGCAGCGAAATGGGGGTGAAGGAATATCCGGGTAATGGGGAAAATCCGCGTATCGTCGAGTATCTTCAGTCTACCAATCTGAGTGCGCCCGATTCGGCTCGCGATGAAACACCGTGGTGTTCGGCATTCGCCAACTGGTGCGTGGAGAAATCCGGTTATGCGGGTACGGATTCTGCCTGGGCGCGTTCCTGGCTCAACTGGGGCGCTGCCATTGCCAAGCCGCGCCATGGTTGTATCGCGGTGTTGCAGCGCGATGTCAACAACGGACATGTCGGCTTTTATTTAAGCGCGACTGCCAGCGGTATTAAGTTACTGGGCGGCAACCAGAGCAATGCGGTTTGCGTCTCGATGTTCAAGAAGTCGGACGTTGGGCTACCGGCTGCCGCATAACCTGATCTGACGCACGTTAGGCGTACTACAGAGGTACTGTACTTTAAAAGGAGGATAAATCATGAACGAGTTTTTAAATCCAAAGTCAATGGCGACACCTGGTGCTGCCGGTGCCCTCATGATGTTGATTGCGAATGCGCTATGCAGCAATTTCCCCGAGTTCCCGTTCCGGTATGTCGCGCTCATTCTGAGTTTTGTGATTGGCGCAATCGTGTTCAGTGCTTCGACAATGAAAGTTTGGGAACGCGGCGCCTATTGGGTCGTGAACTCATTGATTATCTTTTCTATGGGAGTCGGTGCGACGAACATCGCAGCAAATGTAGCAGCAAAGCAGGCATCAAATGTTCAATCTACATCCGTTGCGTCCGCAATTATGACGGTCTTTACTGGTGACGCTTTCGCCCAAGAGGAAAGGATTTCGTCCCCTGCTGCTCTTGACACCAAGGACAAGGAAACTATCTCGGCTAACACCACCCCCAAAAAAACGCAATCGGAAGCTGAGTTGCTCGCACGAATAAAGGTTCTGGAGGCGCGCGTTATCAAACTTCAGGCTGCTAACGAACGACTTCAGCGGGAGTCTCAAGAACAAAAGACTCAAGCATATGGTAGTCAAACATTCAAGCCAGTTGCCGCCCCCGAACCTGCTGCAATGCATAAAGAGATGGAATCTCAAACATACAAACCTGCCGCAGTAATTGAACCTGATGTAATACCTAAAGAGATGAAAGAAAGAAATGTACAAGATGGTTTTTTCAAGAAATGGTAGTACCTACGTGAGGGTTAATGCGGCGCATACCACTCAATGGGCGGGATTAACTTCGTGGATTTGTTATTCAGCTTGGCTGAATCAGCCGGTTTTTGTATGGAGGAGAAGAAAAATGCAGAACGCAGAAAGTAAGATCACATCACCATTGGTATTTGCTTTGCTGATAACCGCAGTTATTTTGCAAGGCTGTTCCTTGTTTGTATCTCATTATGATGCTGGCGCATATCAGTATTTCACCAGCCTAAAGGCTTACCATGTCAAATTTCTGGATGACAACAAAACTGGTGAAGAAAAACTTTTTGACGAAGCAAAAACGAATACTGTTTGTGATACTGGCGAACTTAAATTCCGCGAGGCAAGCGAATATGCTGGCGGAAAGCAAGATGCCACCCGCATCAATGCAATCGAATATCTCCACAATGCATTCAGCAGCCAATGCAAATTATCTCTAAAAAGCAAAAGGTTGTTTGGGAGCGATTACGTGGTTCAAGAAATGGAACAAATCAAGAAGAACTATGACTTGGCAATCGGGGGTGAAAGTGCCCGTGTTGGCGCACCTGCAAAATAAGGAGAAGAAGAAATGGCAAGCATAAATGACGCTTTGAATTCACTAAAAGATGATGCGGTTAAGCTCATCAAAGACCAGCTAAAGGAATTGTTAACTTCTGCAAAAAGTGACACAGACGCGATCGTACAAGAAACCGGGCAAAAGATCACAGATTGGCTTGTGCTGAGAGCCCAAGGGAAGCTCAGTGACGATGAAGTTGAAGCCTTGATTTACTCAAGAGATCAGCTTTTGCGTCAGTACAAGAACACTCTTGAAATTCAAACAAGGGCAAGGGTTGAAAAAATCGCAGTCGGTTTGATAAATCTCGTACTCGACAAAATTATTGGTGTTCCTCTGGGGAAATGATTAACGCTACGCGGCCATGAATTACGATCTCTGTCAGGTTCAAGTTTTTGGTGCTCTGAGCGGCGGCTCACGGCTAGGCGTGTTCATGCTCGGTGGTAGCGCGATCGGTCTTTGCAAAACGTTTTTCTCGGAGGAGCCATGTTTGAAGCATTGCTAAAAATATTGCCGTTAACGGCAAATGCCTACCAATGGCTTTTGGGCCGCAATGATAAGAAAAAAGAAAACTTTGCCTCGCTGTGCGAAAGAATTGGTGAGGTAATGGAAAGCTTCGCTAACGCGAACGAGGACCAACGGAAATCAAAGAATCTTTGTGGGGAACTGAGGGTGTATGTCCCCGGTATTAGAGAAATGGCCAAGGAGATTTTGGAAAGCAATCAACTCGAGGAGATGGCAAAGGAATTGGATGATGTATGTACTGCGTGGAGTAAGCACTCAGAAATTCTCGAAAAAGGGGTACATGCCAGTGATCGCGATCTACTTGAAATTGATGGTGCTGCAGGCCATTTTCGCGGCTTGGCAAAGCTTGTTCGAACTATGTAGGTAGAACACAGCAACGGTGACGCAGCGTGGTCATTGTTTTGTTGCTCGTGCCTATCAAGCTAAACAGTGAGGCTTTAGAAAAATTTTCTCCGAAAAGCGATGCGAAAAATGTTGTCAAAATCGACTCTCAAAAACGTTTCAGTCTCGTTGGGTTGATGAACCCGTAAACGAACATGACCTCCGCCAACCTGACCGGAACAACCATACGCCGCGCAGCAGTGCGCGGTGTCCGGCTTGACACCATTGCCGCGCGGCGCAGCACGGAACGGTTGCTGGTGAAAATGCCCGAGACTGTGCCGGGCATGGGTGCGTCAGCGGTGCTGTGTGTGCGCCAGATGTCTGTCCACGTGCGGAGCAGACAACGTCATATGCAGCCGGGGAGCAGCGTCTTGGGCGAGGAGATGGAACGCTTGGCACGGCATGCGGCCCGCCCCGTGTACGGCCCAGTGCCGCCGGGTGCTGCAGCGGTGCTGTTCGCGGATCACGCTGAATTGCTCAGTTGCCTGGCACGCGACTATGAGCGGCATTTGTTGATGCAGGGATGGTGGTGGCGCGTATTGTTGCCGGGGCCTAGCCTTGCTGCGGCTGCCATGCAAATGTGGGTGAGCGAAGCGGCCCATGCTCCTGCGGCTCTCGCGCGGCTGGCAGGCACACAAGACGCAGTGGCTTTTGCGCACATGCTTGGAGAAGTCGAAGCCGGCGCAGTAATACAGGCCATGGTGCGCACACACGGACTTGCGCTGCTCGCTGAAGAAATATCGGTAGCGCCACTATTGCAATCACACTCGCAATTGATTTCTTCTGCGCTTTCAAAATCATCGCATGATGATGTGAATACATCACTTCATTCGCTGGAACGGGAAATTCATACCGCACTGCCGGAGGCTTGGGCACATGGCTTGAGCTTGGTGCAGCGGTACCTGCTGGCGGTGGGCTTGTCGCTGGTGCGGTTGCCGCGATTGGTGCGAAGTACGGCTTATGCGCAAGCGTTGCCTGCGTTGCTGGAGCAGGCGAATTCAGAAGCTATTAAAACGTCGCGGAGAAGCCACAACTCCGTTCGGGCTGAGCCAGTCGAAGCCCACTCATCCTTCGACAAGATGAGTGCGAACGAACTTCAATTTTCATCTGGTCTGATCACTAGCCCCGTTCAGACTGAGCCAGTCGAAGCCCATACATCATTGAATGAGATCGGTGTGAACTGGCTTCAATATTCATTTGACCGCGTAAATAGCGATAGTACAAGTTTGCCATCAGCCCTACCTGCCGCAACAGAGGTGCTATCGCCAACTGCGGCGATGCCCAATTTGCCCTCACTGCGACCCTTATTGCGGGGGCACGAAAGTTCCGTCGCTCTAGCGAAGACGGGCGCCGATCCAGTTGCTGGATTGCTGGATTCCCGCTTGCGCGGGAATGACGGCACAACAAAGACAGAGTTAATGATTGTGCCACGCACGTCCGCACAGGTCGCATCGCTCTTGGAAGCAGAAACGCGGGGAGTGGACACCGAATACGGCGGCGTGTTCTTCCTGTGCAACGCCGCATTGGCATTGAATTTGTATGCGGATTTCACGCGCCCCCTGGATCGCGGTCTGGAGCTTGCGTTGTGGGATTTTCTGGCGCTCGCCGCCATGGATTTAGGCGGACCTGCGGTGAGGCAAGACCCGCTGTGGCCTTTGCTGGCCGAACTTGCCGGGCGTGCGCCCGGCCAGCGGCCCGGCGCCGGTTTTGCACCACCAAACGAGTGGCGTATGCCGGTGGAATGGTTGCTACCGTTTGCCGGTGAGGCCGCCGATTGGACGTGGGAAGCAGATGCCGTGCGCCTGGTGGTGCGCCACCCGGCTAGGTTTGTGGTGCTCGATTTGCTGCGTGACGACATGGCGGTGGATGAGCAACTGCATGTGCAACTGGAACGATACAACATGCCAAGCATCAGGCAGGCGGTGCGTTGTCGGCGTGATCCTGCTACGCCGCTAGCACGCTGGCGCAGTTGGGTGATGTCTTATCTTGGCCGGCGTGTGGCGCGTGCCTTGGGTGATGTGCACTGGCGCCGCGCCTGCCGGATGTTGCTGTGTCTGCCGGGGCGCATCGAGTTGGACGCAGAACGTCTCAATGTGCATTTCTCATTGGAGCGATTGCCGGTGGTGGTGCGCATGGCTGGCCTGGACCGCGATCCGGGTTGGATACCGGCTGCAGGGCGCGATGTGCGTTTTCATTTCGGGTGCGATCATGCCTGATCCCACTGCCACCGTGACGCCCGCTTCGGCTCACTTCCGGCTGGTTTTCTATGCCGCGATAGTGTCGCTGATGCGCCAGACGGTGGAGGCTTTGGGCGATATCGATACGGTCGCAGGGCGCTTTCCTTTCCTTGCCGGTTATATCAATGAACTCGCGAATGACGGATTGCACGGCGTGGATATCGCCAGCGCGCCTGCGCTGTGGCGGAAAAAGGTAGAAGCCTTTGAAGCTGCGCACGCGGAATTTTTGCCGTTGCGCGAATTGCGTGCACGCGCCGGGCTGAGCTACGAGGATATGGTTACGCTGGCTGGCATTGGTCTGGTGGAAGATGATCTGCGCATCGGAGCGGTATTCGAAGCGCTACACGGGGTGGCGGGGGAATCGAGGCCGACGGCGGGATTGCTTGCTTCGTGGTTCGTGCCGGACGAAGAAGTTGTTGTCGGCTTGAACCGCATGCGGCGGCTGGAACGTTTGGGTTTGCTGGTTGCAAGTAACCCCACCGCACCGCTTTCCGGATGGGGGGTGCGCCTGCCCGATGGATTGTGGCCGGCGCTGCGCGATGACACGGAGCGTATGTTGCCGCTCGGGTTCGATCATCGCGCGGCCAGTGTGTCTGCACATATCAGCGATCTGGTGCTGCCGCCGGATTTGGCGCGCGAAGCAAGCGGGCTTGCAGGATTGCTGGCAAAGGGCGAACTCGATCTGTTGCTGTTGCGCGGTCCAGTGCACAACGGCCGACACGAGTTGGCCGCAGCAATAGCGCGCGAAGCGGGTCTGGGTGTGCTGGAAACATCATTGGCACGGATGCAAAACACCGACGCGGCACGCGCGATATGTCCTCTGGCTTCCGTGTTGGGGGCAGTGCCTTTGCTTACCACCGAGGCACGACCGGGCGAGCGTGTGGTGATGCCGGAAGTTTGGTGGGAGCGAGTGCCGGTCGCCGTCGTGCTCGGGCGTGAAGGTGGTATAGACATTCCGGGTGGGCTGCGCGCGGCAACGCTGGAACTACCGCTGCCGGATCACACGGCGAGGCGTGAACTCTGGGATAGGGCGCTGCCTGATGCCTCGGAAAAACTGCGTGCGCGCATGGCGAGCGAAGCGCGGATTGCGAGCGGCATCATTTTTGGCATCGCGGCGCAAGCTCGGGTACATGCGCTCGCAGCGCAACGTGCTGAAGTGGAGATGGAAGATATCTATTTGGCGTCACGCAGTTATGGGCGTGAGGCTTTGGACGCTTTGGCAATGCGCATGCCACCACTGGCGACCTATCCGAATCTGGACGCTGCAGGTGTGGCCGCAGATACGCCTCCGCGGCTGATCGTTGAGCCGGATACAGATCGGAAGAGCGTCGTGTAGGGAAAGAGTGTAGATCTCGGTGGTCGCCGTATCATTAAAAAAAAA
>FZPX01000291.1_pt1 | contig 11417 bp, 6 predicted proteins | sample 1534791 | NCBI WGS metagenome assembly FZPX01 (sample SAMEA104161951, study PRJEB21768) | metagenome | biome: subterrestrial habitat; feature: phreatic zone; material: underground water | place: France | collected 2016-06-01 | depth 60 m | reverse complement strand
ATAAAACGGTCGGGGCGAGAGGATTCGAACCTCCGCAACGACGAACCATGATAAACCAAGCCCAACAAAATAGCCAATGTCGGAGCGGTATCTGGCATAGTTCGTCGTGTTCCGGCAACTCACTGTTGACGTTCACCCAGAATTGACCCACTTGGGGGTTTAATTTTCACGCAAAACTGACCCACGTAATTTGATACCCTGCCTAAATTTTGGGCGGGGGAAGCTCACTATTTGATATATACCCCGACAGCGATATAGAAAGTTAACACTCTTTACACAGCGAGCCGTCAATCAATTGATGGCTCTCACAAACCATTCCAACTCTGCAATGCAGCCGTACTCAGAAGAATGCGCCGCTTGGAATTATCGATAGTTTTTAACTTTCCATCTTCCAGCGTGACGAGGGCAAGTACCACCCATGGAAAATCAAGGCACGCGGCACAAGGCATTACTTGCTCTTTTAGATTACCTATAATTTCTTCCTTTGTAGTCTTGGTAAAATATGTTTTGGGGATGTCTTCTTCGCTCTTGCACGTCAATTCATAACCATCGCGAATTCGCGAATATTCGCAGCCCGTATCATCACAGCCGCAACCGATCGGCGGCACGCGAACAGGATGCGACACGCACTCGGTGTATCTGATCGCGATATAGAACGGCTCGGTGGGACTCACCAAATTTGACACCGACACCACCGAACCACAAGGGTTGGGACAAGGTGTACCTGACCCCTTGACACACCGGCTAATGTCGAACTTCACTTCTACAGGCAAGAAAATCTCGTCGCCATGAGGACTCAAGGCATAACCGGAGCATATCGTGACAATCAAGGACATCGGCGATGCTGCATCCTGTTTAACCTCCAGTCCGCAAACGATTCCCCATCCATGCAGCAAACGATTGTGCATGCGTCGTTTTTCGCGATAGTAATTCTGATCCTGAGTCAGATCGTCAGCGGTGATGAGTTGCCGTGAAAAATATCGTGTGTGCTCTAATTGCGTAGAACACGAATTGTTTACCACCAGATCATTGCAGCCCATGTTATTCTCCTCACTATAGTTTTCCTTGACTCATATTAATGGCCTACGCTAATCGCCCTTAAATGCTCTGCTCCGTCACACCCCACATCTCATTTAAGCTGTACCTGAGCGCGAATCAGATCAACCATTGTTTTATCTATGGTGCCGATCCCGACTAGCTCGTTGAAATTTTTGAATTGCTTACTGGTTTTTTGTTCTCGCACAGTAACAATAGCTGCTGCATTCTCAAACCCGATACTTGGCACCATGCCAAGCTCAATAACTGACGCACTGTTAAGGCGAACACGGCCATTAGAAAATAAATGTGAAGCCCCTGTATCTGGAACTGTGTCAGCTGTATAGGTAAACCAACTCTCGAACATACCTCCTTGTATTCCAACTTTGCTACCTGCTGGACGGTCTCCCGTAGGAAGTTCGCCGCGCACAAACTCGGCATCTATAGCCTTTCCGGCGGAATCCAAAAAGAAGTCGCCGCGAAGCCGAACCAACACCAGTCTATGTGATGGCATAATTTTTCCTTGATCTAACGGCAGGAACGCAATCCCAAGCCCATTGGATGGTAACGTCGTACCAGTCATTACTATCTCAGCTCCTGCAATCCGGCCATTTGCATTGGTGGTAAAGCTGGTCACCGGAACAACAAAGCCAAGTATTGAAGCCCATGAATAGAGTAGAGCATTGTTGGGAACAGCATCGGGAACCATTACCTCAAGCGCGGGCAGGCTATTAAGATTTGGAAATTGATTATTATTTGGGCCAAAAGGTGGAAAAGGCGGGGTCACGTCGTCGCTGAAGCCGATCACCAAGCAGTTACCAATGGGTATTGGTTTCCCAGTGCTACTGGTTCTAAGCTGCACAGGGACAAGCGGCGACTTATTGGTTCCGTATACGTCTTCGTGACCCCAGCTCAGCGCAACGATTCGCGTCAGATTTGGCTCAAGACCTGGCCCTGGCGGGCCATCCGCGCCATCGCATCCCCTGGGAACTCCCAGCACGAGAATGCGCTTGCCGGGTTCGGTCGTGTCATCAATCGTTGCACTCGGGTCAGCTTTGCAATCGAGGATAAGTTTCGCCGTGGCTTTGTCAATTCCCAAGCCTGCCGGTCCCATTGGCCCCGGAGTGCTCGTGCCGTCCCCCGTCGAAAGACACATCAACATCTCGAACAACTCGGGGTTGCTGTAAACCAGCGGCCTTGCACCGCATAGCTCCACTTCCACCTTATCTTCTTTAAGAATAATTTTAGCAAGTACGATGCACTCGCCAAGTGCAGGGCATGGCCGCTTGGATAGCACTTCACAAATCTTTTTCCGCTTTGTTTTAGCATCAACTTCACTAAGAGCTGCGCATATAGCCGGGTCAGTGACAGGAGGAAGTGCCGGGGGCAGATCCTCCGTGCACTCTTTGACGATCAGGCAATAGCCCTCGGTAATAGTCGAAGGCTTGGTTTGATTGGTGCTGTCGCAATCCGTCACCAGAACCGGCACATAATCAGCCGGACACTCGCAGTAGCACAGCGTCAGGAATACTTGGCCGTCCCCTTTCAATTTTTCCGTTGTTGGCCTGCCTGCGTCATCGGTAAGCTGTCTCGGGTCAATCAAAATTGCGCTGGGCACCACCATCTCACGCCCCAACCCGTCGATCGCGACGCCGGATGAAATACAAATATTCTTGTCTTGAACAGTAACGTTCAGCCCGCACAGCACCCCACTGCCAAGCCCGAGCCGGTTCATCATCCAGCGCTTCCGGTTGAAGTAACGCTGCTCCATAGTGAGTGACTTCTCGTCCAGCAGCTTGCCGTAGAAATAATTATTTCGGCGCGGCGCTTCCAGTTTTCCTGTCGTTTTATCTTGTTTGCAGTCGGACATCATCATTCTCCTTTAAACCTAACGGACAAGGCGGCAGCGCCACCTCAGTAAATGAACACCGCCGTGTCCGTTCCCTCTCTCCTACTTCTCCCCCAGCGGGGAAGAGTGATGAGGTGTCGCTTTGCGACGTTCACGTTAAATTGCTGGGACGCCATCAGTTATGTACAACTTCTACCTTGCTTGACTGCAATGCTGTTCACTTATAAGAAAAATTCCGTTCGCCCTGAGCTTGTCGAAGGGCTTTGGATGAGTGGCTGGTGGTTCGACAAGCTCACCACGAACGGTTAAGTGATCAGCATTGTGTCCGTCTCTGACGGCTCACTCTCGCCCCCCAGATACGAATCGCGCCCGAGTTCGCCGCTGCCCAGCCGTAGCGTTGGCCCGGGACCGGCGATGATGCTGTCGATACCGACTCGCGCCTGCACCCCCACCCGCATGCGCGGCTCGACGAGGCATAACTGAAAATCGGTATGGGCGGGCTTCTCGGCCTCGATGAGATCGCGCAATGCCTGGCGTTGCGCGGCCAGCGGCACCTGCGCCGCTGGAACAAACACGGTAAATAAATGCGCATAATCGTCGGCCAGCGGTGCACCGAAATCCTCGGCATCCTGCGGGCGGCTTTGTCCCACGACAGCGTGGCCCACCTCCAACAACTCACAACCGCCGTGCAGTTCCGGTGCAAACTCGGCGGTATCATCCAGCACCGAATAGAGGCATTCCTGCGGCACAATCTCCTGGCGCTGGCTCGCGCTCGACCAATACAACTCGATCTGGGCGACTCCGGCCTTCTCGTAGAACTCCAGCACAATTGGGTACCAGCGTCCTACTTCAAGTTTTATCTGACCGGCATCTGTGGTGGCAGCGTGGTCTGTCCAGTTATCTATAATTTTCTTGCCACCAACCCATAACCGAACCCCATCATCCGAGACCGTGCGAAACGTGTAAGTCTCCGCATAGCGCGGGCGCACCTGCCCACTCCAACGCACTGAAAAATAATCCTTTGGGAATTTCTCCTGTGACGGAACGTTAATCAGCGGTGATTCATCAGCCCAATTAAATTTGACGGTCGGATCGACGCGCGAATAGCGCAAGATTTCAAATTTCGTCCCCTCGTAATAATCCCCGCGCAGACCGGCAAGCCTGTTATCAGCATAGGTATAGCCGGGCACGATCACGCCATCGGGCGTGCTCGCTGGAAGTGCTGTATCAAGCCCCAAGCCCAGCCCTTCACCCAACTGCCACACTCGCCGCTCGCGAAACGCCTCGAAGATATGGATCGTGGCACCCAGATAGCGGCGCACCATTTCGCGCAGGCCTGCCGGAGTCCCGCGTTGCCGGTAAAGCGCCTGTGCATCAGCGAGCAATTGCCGTCGCTCTGATGAATGCATCCGTGTCGGCAAATCCAGCGCCAGCCAAGTTGCGAGCTTATCGATGTCGGCCTCATTGACCGTGCGCGCATCGAACTGGCGCGGCAACTCTTCCAGCGCACGATCCCAATCGCCCAATTCGGAACGGAACAACGCCAGCCAGCGTTCCAGAAAACCGGTGGCCGCTTCGTCGCGGCGATAAATTGCCGGCAGATAGCCCAGGTAGCTCGGCTGCGGCGTGGACGCCTGCACTTGCAGAAGCTGTGGGGTTGAGCGACCGTCGTGGCTTGCCAAGGTGATGCGCAGCCAGATGAAGCGCGATTCATTGAAGCGTTTACCATCTTTGTGCACCAGCGTACGCAATAACACATCAAGCGATGGGGATTCGAACCAGTCCAAATCTTCCAATTTAGTGGTGCTGTCATTGCTTCCTGCCATTTCCAGCAATACCGATGTCTCCGCAGGCATTTCCGCCTCAACCCAAACGCGCTCCCAGACATCGCCTTCACCCGCATCCAGCGGGCCAACCAGCAACGTGCCTGACGCAACCCGTGCCGTATCGGCAACCAGACGGTACAAGGTTTCATCCAGCCCCGGTTTAACCAACAGTGACCCATCGTCTGCTATCGCCAGCGCCGCGACCGGCCCGCAATAAGCTTGCACTTTACCCAGCCATGCCTGGGTCTGTGTATCGTAAGCCCAGATGTAACCGGACGCGGCATCGGCCACATAAAGGTGCGCACCGCATGCCGCCAATGCGCGCGGTTTGAATGGAGAAACCGGCAAGGTGAGCAAGCCGAGCGCTGTTTCATTTGTATCAAAACGCAAGATGGCATCTGTTGCCTCATCAGCCACATACAGCCTGTCCTGCGCGTCGATGGCCAAGCCTGCGGGCTTGGTCAGATTGGCCTGAGCGGCCATCGCGGCATTGAAGGGTAAGTCCGCCTCACCGGCGAAGGTGAAGCGCAGCACCTTGTTGTTGCCGATATCCAGCACATACACTCGTCCTGCGCTGTCAGCGGCAAGACAAGCTGGCGTCTTTAAACCACTCGTCCACTCCCCACACTTGCGCAACGAAGGCAGTTCCAGTACCAGCACTCGCGCATTGCCACTATCTGCCACCAACAATTGGTCGCCCTTTACCAGCAAGTCACGCGGCAAATTGAATCTTTTGTCACTTTGTCCGCTATCGGACGGACCGGTGATCGCCACAAAATCCGCGCAACCACATTCGGATATGAAAGTCTGACCGTCCGCTTCTGTGATTGCGGTATAGGTCGTGCGTCCCTTACCGCAGGCAACTCCCGATAGTGACACATCGTATGGTCCGGGTAGCTGAATCACTCCGCCCTCAGCCAGGCCCGGCAGGCATAGTAATAGAAGCGCACCATCTGTACGCGCTGCAAGACTTGAGAACGATGCCGCCTCATCCCATTGGCGTTGATCGCGCAGCACCCTATATTTAGTCTGGAATTCGCTCATGGTCTACTCGATATAGAGGTTGTAATGGATGCGCCCACCGCCGCTTGCCACCCGCAGGTCAATTACATACTCGCCCTCCGAGAAACTGACAGTTGGCAAGAAATCAAGCCGAATTAGGCCAGTCCCTTTTTTGATTAAGGCGTGGTCGGGTTTCGTTGGACCCTCTCCAAGCTTGCTCCAATCTTCCTGTGATGGTCGAATAGACTGAAGCTGTCGCCTAATGTCTTCCGTGCGATTAACCAAACTATCTATATCCGGACCAATCCAGACCTGCAAGTCATCAACGTAGGTAAGCGCTTTCTCCGGATTGGTGGGGGCATCATCGCGTGCAGTCAAATCGGATATTCCCGCTGGATCCACGCCAGAAGATGACCCTTGGGTAAAAGCGTGTGTATGGTCATGCTGGTGAATGTGTGGTGTTGCTCCAGTTATCTTGGCATCTAATGTCCTAAGATCTGGAGGAGGAGAAGGAATAGCAACCGACGAGTTCAATCGTATGGTCCCATCTGTACTTACCTTTTTGAGCAAGTTTCCTTGAGCAGCTGTCCCAAACGCTGGTGTTAAATCAATAAGACCGATTGCATGATTTTTTTCAGTTCCGTTGTCACCATAATAAGTGGCTTCAAAGTTGTTATGCTCATGAGGTGTGGGTTCAGTGCCAGTACTGCCGATTTCAGTGTCGGTATTGATGCTTGGCGCACCATCCGTTTTAACAGGCCCACCGAGAGTTCCCGCTACGGTCAAACTATGTGAGTGCTGTCCGAGTTCAGTGTAGTACAGCGTTGAGAATCGCTCAGACCGCAAACACAGACTCACACTGTTCGGTTCCTGCCCACGGATATAAAAATAAATCCTGCCTGGATTGTTCGAGTCAATATGCCGCTCCCCCTCCAAAGCATACTGCCGCACTTTCGCCGCCGACGTAGCGCCGATGTAATGCCTTTCACCCGGATCGATCTGGTGCACACTATCGCAGTTCGGCGAGGTCAATTCCACCTGCGCCAATACAATCTGGTTGCTGCCGGGATGCGGCACAAACGGTACCCAGGAAAACTTCACCTGTGCCTGGATGCGCGACGGGCCGCCCCAATTGGTGGTCGACTTGGAAGCGCAAGTTCCGGCAGTCCTTACGGCACAGCCGCTTTGCTCGTATGCGATGGTTTCTTCCGCGTATTCGATCACCAGATAGTTGCCCACCACAGTGCTTTCGTCAGTGCCGGCATAACTGCACACTTCCACTGTCGCTTCTTCCAGCAGAATGATCTCGCGGCCCTCGCTATCGATCGCAAGACCGGGACTGACAACAACGCTCGGACTCTTCGGCACTTCGCGCACTTCCAACCCTCGCGCAATACCGGCCGAGTACAGCGATTTGTTCAGCCAGCGCCGGGTGCGCATGTGATATTCCTGCTCGGTCTTGAAATCCGCTGCATTCAGCGGCATGCCGTTGTAATAATTCAGCCGCTCCAATGGTTTTTCATTCATGGCAAGCGCTCCCTTCGTTAATCGTGATTTCGTGCATTCCCGATGCCACCAGGCCGTGGCGGCAAACCGTGATGTTAGTGTTGGCGCAGCGGTTCGCTTCCTGGCCATCCACACGCCAGGTCAGGTCTTCCACGTACTGCACACCGTCCAGGTCGTTGAGCAAGGCCAGCAGCTCGGCGCGATACACCGCACGGCCGATCGGCCACCCTCGCCCTTCCGGCCCGCCAGATAGCGGGTGAAAAAACTGCCGGAGTGCATCAAGCGCCTGACGCATCAGCGCGCGGCAATCCACTTGCGGGCGCGCATAGAGGCGCGCACTGACTGCGACGGTGGTGTAGTGCGGTGGGACGACATGAATCTCCCCGGTGAGTACACGACGGCGTTCCAGATAACGCTGCACGGTTGCGCACATTGCCGCTGTGGGCTGGGGTTTATTTTCGGGACACGGCGGCAGCACGACCACGGTGGTGCTGCCGCTCACCGGGATGCACGGCATGGCCGGGTGATAGTCTGCAATGGCATGCACCCGTGCGAGTTGCACACCGGGTGTGGCGAGTGCCAACGCCTCGAAGTCTTGCAATGTTGCGGCACGGGTCGGTGTGGCAAGCTCGCGTACCGCACGGGTTTTGGCCTCGTTCAGTGTCTCAGCCACTGCGCCACCGCAGGCTGCAAACGGTTGCTCGACATTCACGTCAGTCTGAGCAGACGCCAGTTGCAGCAGCGTCCCCGCAACCACATTCCCGCCCATACCACCACCCGTTTGGTAGCCCACGTTGATCCCGGCCCCGGCAGGCGGCACGCGCCCGATGCGCCCATCGCCAAACATCACGGTTCCTGCCTCGGCATCCAGAATACAGGCGCGGTAATGTGGCCCAATGCCATCCCAGGTTGGCACTGCTTGCCACCCGCTATCCACCGCCCCGTGCAAAGTTACTGTGAGCATGGTGCTGCCAGGTACGACGGGCTTTTTATCGAGTTCGAAACTCTGTGCAGCGCGCCCGGTGCTGGTGAATGTTTGTGGAGCCACATCGACGGCATGGCGTGCAGTGACAACATTCAAAGCGACATAGGCAATGCGCGGCGGGCAGTCATAGGCACCGCATTTCAAACGGCAACGTATGAAATATTTACTGTCATAGGTTGGCGGCGTAACACCACCACTCGCTTGGTTCCCCGGCACCGTGAAGCGCACAGTGCCACTCAGTGTGAGCGCGCGTGTATCGTCCACGACATCTTGCAGCGCTTGCCATTGACCATTGCCTGTGTAGTATTCCCACACCGTGTGCACACTGTAGTGCTCAGGAAACGCAGATTTAATCCGTTCGTGGTGAGCCTGTCGAACCATGATCGGATTAAATCCAAAACAATCAATTGGTACGGCTAACCCTTCGACAAGCTCAGGGTGAATGGACGATTTAATCAGCGTTTCCTTAAGCCAGCTCGTCCGGTTAGGTGGGAAACCGGCGCACAAGCGATTTGCTTCGTCCTTGATAGCATTCTGCTCCGCAGCCAGTTGCGCCCGTGTCGCCAGATCCTCAAGCGCATGGCCGGTCCATATACCCAGACTCACGGTGGAACCCGCAGGTGCCAGTGCCATGTCGAAACCCAGATACAGCGCATCACCCGGTTGCGGTTTTGCGCCGAACGGCAGGAATGTGGTCAAGGCAGGTGTGTTGCGCGCGGTCAAATCTTCAAAGGTTGTACCCACCCCACTCACCACTGCTTGCAACTTTGCATCGGAGACAAACAGCGCGGCCGTAGTCTGAAACACGACCTCGCCGTTTAGCGATTGCACACGCGCTCCACTTGCTAGTGCCAGCGCTGCCGCAACCAGCTTGAACACCAGCATGGTCTCCGCGACTTGCGCCGGTCTCTGCACCACACCTGCCAGACGCAAAAAGGCGCGATAGGATGCTTCCGGAATATTGTCGAGACGATATGACGCTCCTTCTGCGAGCCACGCGAACAATTCGAGCAGTGTGATGCCAGGATCGTGGGCGTTGTAGTCCGTCCAGCCCGGCGCCAACGCAGGCAGGCTGCTGCGGGCTTCGGATACCAGTTCGTCATAGGTGAGCCGGTCGAGGGTGGGCAAGGGTAGCGGCATCAGCGTACTCCCACGGACAGTTTGAGTTCATACGCGCCGGCACACAGCAGCGCATCCCCGGGCACTTCAACCGATTGGCAGTGTTCGCCACCGTCAACAAACAGATGAATGTTGCGCGCGTAATCCACACCTTCCGTGTCTTCGATCACGGCCGCGATGTTGGATAAATGCACGCCAGCACCAAACCCCCATCCATTCCTGCCGGGACCGCCGGTCAGCGGGTGCAAAAAGCGATTCAGATTTTCCCTCAACCGCGCTTCCACCATTGCGGTCGCATCGGGATCCACCGGCACGATTTCCGCCGCTACGTTGAGCGCGATGTAGTTTGGCTCTATCACTTGCAAGCGCCGCACCACACTGGCCGGTACCCGCGCGCGCAGGTGATCCGCCACCCGCCGTTGCAATTCCGCCAATGGCCACGGCCTGTCTTCGCTGGTGCACGGAACCACGATCACGGTGATCCAGCCGCGTTGCGCGTGGCCTGCCGGGCCAGTGATCGCCAGGCAGCGCGCACGCGCCACTTCGGGCGATGCGTCGCGTGCGATCCATTCAATATCTGCGGCAGTGATCGCCCGATCATGATGGCGCAAGCGCTGCGGGCCGCGTTCGCCTATTGCCGCGAGCGTTTCGCCATCTGCGCCTCCCGCCGCCGCAACCGGATTGGTGACGTTCGCCACGAACGGCACCGCGCTGCGCAACTGCGTGATGGTATCGCGCGGCACGTTGCCGGCCAGCCCGCCTCCGGTCAGATAAGCCACGATGATGCGGCTGCCTGCGGGCGGAATCATGCCCTGCGTGCCGTTGCCGAAACGGATCAAGCCGGTGGCGCGCTCCAGCACAAAGGCACGATCTCCGGGCAGTGCATCATAGAGATGCGGGCGCTCGCGCCAGCGCACCCAGGCAGCCGTGATTTTCTTGCTGAGCGGATCGCGCTCGTAGCGCAAGTCGTGCTCCGCCACCTGGCGGGCGACAAGTTGCCAGCCTTCGCCGCTCCCGGCCCATTCCTTGATCTCGACGTTCTCGCCCGCCAGCACCGGGCTGTGCACAAAGCGCAAAGCCTGATGGGGCGTGCCATCAGCCATGCCTAGCATTTCCTGCTCGACGCGCACCCGGTGGCTGGCCCACGCGCTGTTCAGCCACAGGCCGGTGACGGGCAGCTCCGCAAGCTCTGTGCTGTTCTTGAGACGTGCGCGAATCCGCCAGGCATCGCCGCCCAGCCCTGGCGCGGCAACGGCATCGGGCGGACCGATGAATTGCAGCATGCCGCTCTGCCGCAGCCCATTGGTCTCGTCAAGCACCCCTAGTTGCAACCAACCGTTGCGCGACAGGTATTCCCAAGTGAATGCCGATGCGCTGCCCGGCACTTGCTCCTCCGCACCCGGCACCTGCACATACATGCTCACCAGTCCCGCAGGCAATTGCTGGTCAAAACCGAAATGCAAAGCCGGTTGCTGGTCTGACACCGGCCAGAAGGGATCGAAGCTGCGATCCGGCCAGAGCGCGTCATCGGTGTGATCCTCGAATTGAAACTCGTTGCGGGTCAGGCAGTGATCCAGTTTTTCCGGATCGGTGAGATAGGAATATGACAGCGTGAGTTTGGATACGACAGGGGCTTTCGTGTTAGCCATTACCTGTATGGTTTTTGTACTTCCAGTGACGACCGGTACATCTTCGATATCGCTAAAACAACCGCTTGTTATTCTTACACGCAGCCAACGATTCTTGGTACCGTTGACTGCGTTCTCTTGCCAATCGGTGGGGCAATTAAACGAGATTTGTTGTGATGGTATTGCGACCGTAGGAGCAACATCAAATTTGTAATCGCCAGTGCTGCTCACCGCTGTCTCTACACCCAGTGGTAGCCACCCACTATTACCGTAATACTCCCATTGAAGTTTCAGCGTGCCCTTCGGATCGACACCCTCAAATGATAACGTGACATCGATGTGCACCCGAGCGCCGCCGCGCTGGAATGCCTCTGCACTGGCTATATAAAAAGTAATGAATTACCCCGCGGCAAGCCGCGAGGTATCAGAAAAGCGCCAACTGATGATCTTCATATATCTTCGTATAT
>FZPX01000290.1_pt1 | contig 11417 bp, 6 predicted proteins | sample 1534791 | NCBI WGS metagenome assembly FZPX01 (sample SAMEA104161951, study PRJEB21768) | metagenome | biome: subterrestrial habitat; feature: phreatic zone; material: underground water | place: France | collected 2016-06-01 | depth 60 m | reverse complement strand
GGCGTCAGCGTATCGATTTCGTCGAGAAACAAGCTGCCACCGGATGCCGTCTCAACAAGCCCGGGAAGGTCGGCACGTGCATCGGTGAATGTACCCTTGATATGGCCGAACAGTTCGCTTTCAATCAGGCCTTCCGGGAATGCCCCGCAATTGATAGGTACAAACGGTTTGTCACACAAAATCCCGCCATAGTGCATCGCGCGCGCCGCCAATTCCTTGCCGGTTCCCGTTTCCCCCTCGATGAGTACGGGCGCATGCAGTCTTGAGAACCTCTCGATCAGCATCAGCATTTTCGAGAAGACAACAGAGCTTCCAATCAGAGAATAATGTTCCATCGCACCCCCCTGAGAAATCGACTTTTCGGAACGGACTCTTACGGTATCGTTGCCTGGCAGCTACAGGTATTGCTGGTTCATACTGACGGCTGATTATTTTTTGCACTGCTTGATCAGATTATTTTAGTTTGGCCCAATCAAATTGATATTTTCGCAGTCAGTTACTCACTTTCCATGCAGTTTGCCTGTTTGCCACTTTTTCCGCGCCCTACTGAAAATTCCGCATATGAAGTTTTGCCAAGTGGATTGGCGTCAATATGTGGGACAGTTGGCTGAACTCTGTGTCAGGTAGTCCTGGCACACATGTGTCTCTATACACCTGAGCAGAATACATCTCCGCAAGCAGGAAGTGTATATACCAAAATGCCTAGATATATATAGGCAAATTTTCGATGTGCCTCGTTGTTCACACAACAACTTGGGCAACTTGCAAACTCAAGTGACCACGATCGCGTGAGCCGCGCAAGATTTTGCTATCCAGCGCCGCGAGCTCGTTGATCGCACTATGCGTTTGCAGCCAAACGTTTCCCACTTGTACAACCTGCACGGCGTGCAACAATATCAACCCGCTATTTTATTAGCGGCTAATAATTCACGATGTTACTTCACCTTCTGAACCGCCTTCTACCACCCAGTTTTTGGTCATCCGTCTGGATAAACCTCTCACCGGAGAAGTATCCGGAAAATAGATGCCAAGGGTTTCGGAAAAACTTTCACCTTCCAAAATAATTCCGATTTACCTCGGTAAGCCTTTACTGGTGCCAAACAGAAACCACTCTCGTTCCGTAATCCTACAATTTACAATTTTAATATTGGCATTTCCAATGAAAAGTTAGGCTGATCAACTAATTTTTTCATTGGGTTCTGAGTGAGCATGAATATCCCTACTCATGAAATCACGCCACACTCTCCCGCAATCCCTGCACATACACCATGTGTCCAATCTCCGGATCACGAATATAACTCAGCAGTTGTTTGCGGTTTTCTCCCTGTTCCAGAGGTTTAAGCGAGATATGCACCCAGCCGGAGTTGGGGCCTTCTCTCGGATCGTAGCATTCACAGATGATCTGGTCGTAATCCGGCAGATTTTCCTGCGCCCACCGGGACAATTCGAGCGTGCTCTTGCCGGGAATTTCCACATCGCAGGCACAACCCGTTGCGTGTTGACTGGTGCTGATCCAACCTGATGGCTTCTGTTTCAAGGCTCGCTCAAGTTGTTGGCTCCTGAAAACACTGTTGGGTGTAAAACCCCCGAAAGTATCGCGGATGCGCTGTAACACATTCCGTGCGAGATTGACGGCAGCGCGCAACTCATCATCATTTGAAAAGTTGTTGGCGATCCCCAGCCGACTGGCCAGTTCCGATTTGGTGAGTTCGTAAACTTTAAAATTGGGGGCGATTTTATCCCCCGGCTTTATGTTTTCTAAGGTCAGTTCATTGAGTGGTGCTTGCTGACGATCTGCGCTCATGGTGATCTCCTTCATCATGACTATATGGCTGCACGGATGGCGGCGAGTGCATTGCGCAGTGGCTTGGATGCAGCATCACTCATGACGATGACGAAGTCCAAGTTTTCTCGTACCGAGGCCATCTCCCTCGGGCTGGCGCCACGCTTGAATGCTGAACGATAACCCGCGATGATGCGTTCCGCCGCTTCATTGGAGAGCTTGGCAGTGAGCTTGGTTTGGGCCAGCAGCAGGACGACTTCAAGGTCGGAAAGAGCCACGCTGTTCCAGAAATTGGGCTCCCTGTTCTCGCTCTCCTGCACTATTCCCATCATGTGTTGACACTCGTCCCGCAAACGCAGTCGTGCTTCGTCGAGTTGCTTCGATTCACCTGGTACAATCAGTGCCCATGCCAGCGCCCAATTCGTGAAAGGGTAAGATTTTGGATTTTCACCTTGTTCAAAGGCGCGCCGGTAGTAGTTGGCCATATTCACGAGCGCCTCCTGACGTTGGCTGTCGTCGTCATTCATCATCGCAAGGCGCTTGCAGGCGCTGCCCAGAAGGTTGAGCCGCTCCACGGTAGGTGAACGTTCGCAAAGGAAGTCTAGAGCTTTTACTGCTTTTTCAATTCGTTCGATCAGTGCATGTCGTTCCTGCGAAATGCGTACAGATTTATTATTTGCCTGATGCTTCATCCATAGTTCGCCCGCGCTACGCACCTGAAAATTGACATACTGTTCTATCGCACGTACGGGAATATCTCCCTTGTCTGCCTTCATGGCCTGCTCCAGCCATTCGATGGCCTCGGCATATGCGCCTGCCTCGCCCAAGGCAAGACCATACGCCGCTGCAACATCACCCCGCTTCAGCCATGTGTCGCGCTGTTTTTCCGGAATGCGTGCGGTGAGGCCGGAGATGCGCTGATGCAGCAATTCAAGTGACTCGGCGTTATCGCTGCTATCGCGCGACTCCATGCGTATGGATTCGGTCTGGTTCTGCAACTCAGCCACCAATTCGCCCGCTAAGTGGAAGGGCTGCCTATCACGGGGAGAACCGGTGTTGCCGTCGCTACGCAGGCGATAACTGGGATCCCCGTAACATTGGTAGGCACCCCAGGTGTTCACATCGGGATACTGCATCCATATTTCCTCGCGGGCAGCTCGCACCGCCTCGCCGAATGTCTCGCCATCCAGCAAGTGGGTGTAGAAGCTTTCGGCGAAAGTTTTGGCCGCACCATCATCTACCGCCCAGCCGGAGGCCACTACTGCCTTGACTCCCATCCGGATAAACTGCACGGCCAGGTTAGCCGCCAGGAGATTGTAGTCCTTGTGCGTTGTGGATTGTGTCTTGCCCAGATGGCAGCAGTTGATGAAGACCAGCTCCGGTACCCAGCGCATCTGATTCACATCGCCGGGCGTGAGGAAGGTGTTTTTCCCTATGACCATACCGGATAGGGTTTTTTTCTCATCCGGCAACTGCTGCCCGCAGCAGAGGCAGTTCTCATCGCTCATTTTACCGTTCTCCTCCCCTCTGATGAGCAGTTGAAATTCGTGCTCACCATGCCCCGCCAGATGCAGGATGCGCCATGCATCCCGGTGCAGGCCATCTATGATTTTGTTGGCCTTCTCATCAATGCACTCTTGAACAATGAAGCCCCGCGCTGCCAGCACGGCAGCTACTCTTTGTGCTTCCTGGCGGGCACCGGGGAGTTCCGGAAAATCACGCCAGCCCTCCAGATCCGGATTCCCCACCACGAAGGCCTTGGCCTCATAGGCGTGTGCTGGAATGGGACGGAACTCCCGGGTCTTGAGTTGACGCACTAGGCCGCCAGCAACAGCGGGTGGACGATCGGTCTGGCTCCATCGATCCTCCAGCAATTCCCAAGGGTAGCGTGCCGATACCTCGTCCACCAGCAGAACCAGATCAGTCTGCTTGGGCGCCAATTCTTTCAGGCGGTTGGGCAACAAAATCTCAAACAGCGTCTTGGCCACCTCAGTATTCGCACTGGGAGACTGGATTGCGCGCTTGATAAACGCATCGGCCAGGAGCAACTGACCGGTAGCCTGTGTCTCCTCGGCACGGGCCCGATCGGTCGTAGCGATGAAGCGCAACCCGTCACACCCCTCATCTTCTACAATCTCGAGGCGGTGCCACCAGTCGGGCGCTTCGTCAAAACGGACCCGGCGGCGCCCCCCTTGTCCTGGGTTGATGATTCTTTCACTCCACTCGACGGCAGTAGATAGTTGGCCGTCGGTGAGAGTATGTTCCAGTGCCTCGGCAGCGCCTATCGCCACATCCTCGAACAGTTCAAGAAACTCGATCTCATCAATCAGCACCTTGTTATCCAACCCGGCGTTGACCAGCTTGTCGTTGGTAGCCACCGCCCCACGCAGGATCGCTTCAATGGAATCGCGCACAGTCATGCCCCCTGCACCGGAACCCACCAGCATGCAGGTCAATGACGCCTGATAGACCCCTCTGGATTCATCGGGTTTTGTGACCGGCCGCTGCGCCATATGCAGGGCAAAATCGAGCATCGCCTTGCGTACACTCACCTCCAGCAATCCCGGAGAGAGCTCTCCCACTTGCCCAAGCCCGATCACCAGCGCACCAGCCGATTTCTCGCCGGGCTTCTGATTGCAGAACAGTGCATGGGTCTGGAGTGGGCCGGGGTAGATGCCCAGATGCATCCGCTCCGTCAGCGCGTGTTCGAGACGCTTGTCCAGCGCAGCTTCGGCGCTGACGATGGTATCGCCTTGGTAGTGTCCCACCAGCACGTGATGCCTGGCATAGGCCAAATCACCATGTGTAATACTTACGCGGATGAGTGGCAGCACACCCTCCTCCATCTCATCCCCTGCCGGCCTGCCAGGACCAAAACCGAAGCTGCGCACACTGTGCTCATCCGGAATGTCGTCAGTGAACGGTTGCAGTGGGATGATGAATCGATCCGGTTCACCTGCCGCTCGTGCCTGTGTAGGTGGCGCCTCCTTAAGTCGCGTGGTATTCCCTTTCATCAGCAGATCGAGATATCCTGGAAAGGCGCTCTTTTGCTTGCACAGCTCATCGTGAGCCGTGTCGTCCACATACCAGGTTTTTACACCTGGAAGCACACCTGATTTCCAGGTAACTGTGCCATCACCTTGGCGCGTGCCAATGAAATTTAGTTTTTTCTGATCAAAAATCAGGGGGTCTTCAGGGTCTTCAGCCAACTCGAATGCGGTAACCGTCGACCACTGGCATCCAGCAACATAGATCATATGCTCAGTATCCACCGTGACATCTTTCAGCAACGACCATGTCTTCTTTGCATCCCGCAGCATCTCGACTTCTGCAGGTTCCCAATCGGCTTTAAGAGCTGCTTTCATATCCTTCCAAAGGCTTTGCTGGCTGAAATCAAAATCATCATCGGCGAAGGGCAGCAACTCCAGCAATCCGGGATAGCGGCGCACAATATCGATAATCTGGTTGGTGCTCTGGGTAAAATCCAGCAGACTCAATTTGAGTTCTGTGGAATTGTGGCCGGTGAGCCAGCGCACAGCCTCGTAGGAGCCGCGATTGGGGGTGCCCAGCATCATGAAGCGGCTATTGGGTAAGGCCACGATGCGCCGCCAGATCGCCGCACCCCGTTTACTGTCAGCCAGCATGGCACGCACTACCAACCCACCCATGGAGTGCGCCACCAGATGCACAGGTTGCCCGGTGCGTTCCGCTTCGGGCAGCAAAGCCTCCAATTTATCCATCAATTTTGTAGCCGCATCCCGTACCGACAGCCGCCAGTCATATGGGAAAATTTCCACCCGGTGGCTGCGTGCCAGAAACTCCAATAACGGGCCATAAAAGTCATCCAGCAGGTCTGTCGGTTCAACGCCCACCGCGCCCATGCGCAGGCGTTTGAGCCCTCCACGCAACAACCGCCAGTAATCCACCCAGACCTCTGCTCCTTCAACTTGAAGCGCACTGCCCATCGTGCCCGGCAGCACAACCGCGAGCGGAAGCGGCGTAGCTGAAGCACGGCTGCGGCGCACCGCCTCACGCCATTTTGGCGCCTCGTGTTTGGCTTCCCCAATCGGCAGGAAACCACCATCGGCACCTTCGGCCCGTGTCAACCCAGCCACCAGCCAGCGCACACTCTTGGCGTTGGTGAAATAGTTGAAATGGCTGACCGCATCCCCCTTGTCACGCAGAAAACGTGCGCCCTTTTCGGGACGTCGCAAGCCGCCATACATGGAACCGGTATTCACCACCAGATCATGGTCGGCACCATAGAACCAATCTGCTGCAAACAGTTTTATCTGCCCCCACAGCCCTTCTCCCTCAATATCGCCGGAGATCACCGTCAGATCGGAGGTGGTCTGAAGATCGGGCAGATGAAACAAGCTGGTCAGCGCCGAACCGGGCATCATCGCTTCCAGGCCGGGCAAGGTTCGCGGGTCGGTACGCTCCTTCACTACTGCCAACAGAAAATCAGCAACATCGCCAAACAATCCGTTACCACTGACGACATCAAGCACCGAGAGCCAACGGTCGAGGCGTCCCGACGCAAGCGTAGTGCCGCGCGCCGGACAGGCCACACGCACAAAACGATTGATGGTGAATTTTTTTTCATCCAGATGATCCAGCAATTCACGCAGGAGCTTCCGGTCACCCGCATACGCCTCGTCGCGCTCCTTTGCCGACTTAACGTCTAACGGTTTCAGACCAATCTGCTCCGCCACAGTACGATCCGCCGCGAAGAGGCTGTCCAACATCTCTGTCTTGAGGGGGTCGTTACCACGATCACGCTGGGCCAAACAGAGCAATTCTCCAACCATGCCGCCACGGGAGTGTGTGACCAGATGGATAGGCGTTTCCTTTGGGAGCCGCTTCGCCAGTTCGAGCGCGTTCTGGATCGGGCTTACCGTGAGAGATCGATGCTCCCATGCGTAAACGCGATCACCATAGATATCACGCAACTTCGATCGTGCTGCTTGTTGCGCCCCACCACCTTCCTGCCAGAGTTTGCCGAAACTACCCTGGCAGGTGGAACCGGTACCGTGGATAAATACCAGTATGGGTTCCGGTGTAGTTGGCAACGGTTTTTTTTCAGGTACAGCCGTGAGACTGAACGTGTCGCCCAACGAACAGCGGAAAAGGCCAGGTTCATTGCCACTCAACAGCTTCTTTTCCAGCGCTTCACCCAATTCACGAGCAGCCTTGCCCTTGAGATCGACCCCAAAGAACTCCAGCACCTTGATGCCGATTCCCAACCAGCCACGCGTACTGCCCCTGCCCGCGCGCAGTTGCGGCCTGACATTGATCTCCCACACTTCACTGCCGCCTCGACCAAGTGACTTTACCCCCCGGTCGCGGATCAGGTCATCGGCGCGGCTCCACAACACAAACCCGTTTTCGAGTTCCACCCGGACTACCTCATCACCTGCCGCCTCGATCTCGGAAACACCGGCATCGCGCGCGGTGCCGGGCACAATTTTGCGCAGACGAGTGATGCCAATATCAGAGGCGGATGGAATTGTGGCTGCGCCATTTCTGGCACCCCTGGTATCTTGCTCAATGCCGCGTAGCCGATAAGTCTTGGTCATGGTGTGATCTCCCCTTATGCTCTGTTTTATTGATCCGCCACGAATAGAACTTTCACTCCGTTCGGGCTGAGCTTGTCGAAGCTTGTCCTGAGTTTATCGAAGAGACCCATTCATCTTTCGTCAGGCTCTCAAGAACGGACTTCAAACATTATCTGGCCGGATCAATTGTTATATGCCTGCGCTATCTCTTATGTTGTCCATCCACCCCTCACGGCAACGGCGATAGAAACATCCGGTCGAACTGCTCCCTGCGTCCTTCGAGTTGCGGCACCTGGTCGTAGTCCCCTTGTTTGAGTTTGGCCAGTGTCTTGCCGTGCAGGTCGCGATAGCTGATCTTTCCCTTCGCATCGTTGAGTGCCGCAACGAGATGGTAGGTCAGGGCGCCGTTGTAACTCTTGCCGATGTAGGCGTCAGCGGAAGTCTGCGTATCGCGGCAACCGGTGATGAGCAGCTCCGGAATATCCGCCGTCACAATATCGCTCTTCCTGCGCCGCGCCCTTGGGGAAACACGCAGTTCGCTGCGCAACTTGCCGCGCAACTTGCGCCCGGATTCCTCAGCCATCAAGTCCCAAGGGTTGGGCAGATAACGCGAGATCATCGGCGCATCCGGCGGCAACAGGGCGCGAGTATTGGTGCCCGAGTGGCAGCAGTCCATGATGACGGTCAGGCTCACGCCCTTGCGCAACTTGTCGAAGGTTGAACGCAGCCAGTCGTCGGTGAGCGGGTCCTTCCAATCGAGATCGGTCGGGCACAGGATCTCGTCGCGGTGGTCTGCCTCATCGCCGTTCTTGTCCGGAACGTTGGCGCCGTGGCCGGAGTAATGCAGCAACAACACATCGCCCGCGCGCGCCTTACTCACCAAATCGCGGATGGCCGCCTGCATCGCCTTTTTTGTCGCCGCAAGATCGGTGAGCACGGCGATATCGCCCACATTGAAACCGTAATACTTGGTGAGCACACCCTGCATATTCTTCACGTCGTTCACACAGCCCCGCAAGTCTGCGCCGGGGATTTTGTAGCGGTTAATGCCAATTAACACTGCACGTTTGGTCATGATCTTCTCCTTGATGTCAGATGGTTACGGTTGAGTTATACATAGCGGCAAAAATCGTAGTGCGCGATCCCGCTTCCGGTTCGCGCAGTAGATTTATATCGCGGTGTATAGTTTAGTGATAGGGAGGGAGGTGGCGTTTGAATATCCGCGCCTGCAAAGAAATGAAGGACACACTCTGCCCCGCCCGCCGGCGTTGCGTGGTTGCCAATAACGCCGGATTGCCCGGCAAGTTCCAAGGCGCGCAGGCATGCCACCAGCGGAAACACGCACGGTGCATCCAAGCTGCGGTAGCTGATGAACAGATCATACGGAAGCATCCCCGAACTCCTTCCGTGATACGTTATTCTTGCTTGTTATACGTGCTCTGTGCGTGCACTATAGCGCAATTGGCAGCGGAACCCAATACCGGAAATATTGAAAATTGGCGGCGCGCCTGTAACACAATTGCTTGTGCGGTTACGAGGCCTGCGCTACGCTTAAAATCCCCATCCAACTTGAAAGGAAGCCTGTGACATTTGCTCCGGAATGCTCTTTTAAATGGGATGGGGCTGCATTGGCGATTTTTCTTGGTGCCGTTCCATTTGCCATCATCCTGACCGTCGCCACACTTTTTCTATACCGCTGGGCAGTCGGGCGCGCCATGCGCGCCGCTGCACTGGAGGCGGCACCGGTTCATGAGCCAAGCCCATCTTCAACACCCAGCCGCCCGCTGGAGGTCATTGTCGTTCCGCAGACTGCTCCGCTCGATGCCGCACCATCGAGTTTGGCCGCAAGCGTCCGATCCATGCGGCGTTTGAGTGTAGCCTATGCCCTGGCCGGCGCAGCCCACGCCATCATCGCCACTACGTTGATGTTCTGGCTTAATGATCTCGAATTTAAACCTTTTCGCACGTTGGCTGTGTGGACAGTATTCGCGTGGCCCGTCATTGCGGTTCTGATGATGACAGCGACCGCCACGCGCAGACAGCAGCTCCTGCTGGTAGGGTCCTACTTCGCGCTTTTGTTGGCGCTGGAAATTATTGCCGAAGCTTTTCATCTACGTGAAAAACCTGGCTTCGGCGAACTGTTCCTGTTGTGGGCGATTATCATGGGGCCACCAACCGCAGTCATCGTGCTGCTGGCAAACCGCGCCTTGCGCTCGGTGGGACTGATCGCCCTGTTTGTTTCCATTGTCTTGGTGGCGGCTTATCTGCTGGGCTTCCAACTGCTCGGATGCATCACACTCACGACCAAGAGTAACGCGCTGCTCACGTCGATGAATTATTTTCATTTTGCCATTGTGATTGGTTGTGGCGTGCTGGCCTGGTTACCCCTGCGCCGCGCCGCGCGTCGCTACCAGACTAAGCAAGCGAGTGACCAAATGTTTACGCTGGATAGCTGGTGGTTGCTGGTTACAACTCTCCAAATCCTGTTTCAGATGGGAAGTTCTGGCATGGCGAGCTTCTCTTTTTTGTTCGCATTTATCGGTTACAAGATCGTGCTGTACCTGAGCCTGCAGAAATCTGGTCTGGCTAGTCTGCCGAACAAACCGCAATCCATGCTGTTGTTGCGTGTGTTTGGCCACTCGGGTCGCGTGCGCACGCTCGCAGATCAGATCGGGCAAACCTGGCGCCATGCCGGGCCGATCAACATGATAGGCGGCACTGACCTCGCAACCGCGCTGCTGGAGCCGGACGAATTGATGACATTCTGGAGCGGAAAGCTGCGCCAGGGTTTTGTCGCCAGCACTGCCGATCTGGATGCTCGCCTGAAGAATCTGGACGAAAAACCCGATCCGGACGGACGCTATCGCATCAACGAATTTTTCTGTCACGACAACACATGGCGTGCCACGGTGCGTGCCCTGGCCCAGCGTAGTGCAATGGTGCTGATGGATTTGCGCGGGTTCGGCAAGGGCAATCGCGGCTGCGAATTCGAACTTGCCATGCTGCTCGGCGAGGTGCCACTGGCGCAGGTCGTGTTGCTGGTTGATCGCACGACTCGAACTGACGAGCTAAAGGCGTTGCTAAATTCGATATGGGACAAGCTGCCCTCGTCCTCACCTAACCTTGTCGCGGCAAACCCGGTACTGCATCTGTTTCAAGTTGAAGATATGAGCAAGGCACTAAAGCAGTTGCTGTCGCGATTGTTCGCAGCGGCGGCGTGAATAATCTTCCCTGCGATCCAATGTAGTCACCTCCCGTATTGGGGAAGGTGATCCTCCAACAGATTGTCACTTTGTTAGTTTCGTTAGTCGTAAATCTTCCACATCAATCCCTCCCCTTTCTTTTGCGCCCCAGTTTCACACGGACGTAAGGGGAGTCTCAATCCCTTTTTGTTCAGGGCTGGTGTGCTTCGCGACAAGATATGTGGATGATCTGTGAAATGGAGTCTCAATCCCTTTTTGTTCAGGGCTGGCGTGCTTCTTGCTCGGTGCCGCCCCGCCCGTTTCCCTCCAGTCTCAATCCCTTTTTGTTCAGGGCTGGTGTGCTTCTTCGCGGATACGGAAAGATCGGATGCGGCAATTCGTCTCAATCCCTTTTTGTTCAGGGCTGGTGTGCTTCGGCACGATGAGGGATGTGGTAATGCCAGGTATTGTCTCAATCCCTTTTTGTTCAGGGCTGGTGTGCTTCTTTACATATGCTGGAGCTCCGGCAGTTGTGTATGTCTCAATCCCTTTTTGTTCAGGGCTGGTGTGCTTCTCGCCAGCGAGCATATTTATATCGTGCGAGAAATGTCTCAATCCCTTTTTGTTCAGGGCTGGTGTGCTTCATTGCTGCGCGAAAAGGCGACAGGCATAAGCAAGGTCTCAATCCCTTTTTGTTCAGGGCTGGTGTGCTTCAAAGCAGATGCCCATCAAGCGTGAGTTAGACGACAGTCTCAATCCCTTTTTGTTCAGGGCTGGTGTGCTTCAAGACATTCAAAGGATTCGATCTGGAATTTCGAGTCTCAATCCCTTTTTGTTCAGGGCTGGTGTGCTTCAAGACATTCAAAGGATTCGATCTGGAATTTCGAGTCTCAA
>FZPX01000331.1_pt1 | contig 11448 bp, 17 predicted proteins | sample 1534791 | NCBI WGS metagenome assembly FZPX01 (sample SAMEA104161951, study PRJEB21768) | metagenome | biome: subterrestrial habitat; feature: phreatic zone; material: underground water | place: France | collected 2016-06-01 | depth 60 m | reverse complement strand
AAGCCGCGCTGCTCAAGCGTCCCATGGTCATCACCTACAGGATGCCGGGCTTAACTTACTGGCTGAGCAAGCGCAAACAATACCAGCCGTATGTCGGCCTGCCCAATATTCTCGCCGGAAAATTTGTGGTGCCGGAATTGTTGCAGGAAGACGCCACGCCGGAAAATCTGGCGCAGGCGCTGCTCAACTTGGTCAACGACAAGAATGCGGTGGCGCAGCTTGAAGACATCTTCACCGAGATGCATCTGGCTTTGCGCCAGAACACCGCGCAAAAAGCCGCAACGGCAATCATGCCTTATTTGGGTGGATGAGAGAGCACTCACAACAATAATTTCCCATGGCCCGCAACCCTCTCCTCAATCCTCCCCCCGAGGGGGACAAGAAGCTCGTGTCCGGGCACCCGGAGGAGGCAATCGTCCCTTCCCCCTCGGGGGGAAGGTTAGGATGAGGGGGTTTCTCGGGTGAGGGGAAGGGGAGAGGGAAAATTACTCAATCGATCATCCTGATCTGCGGCGTAGATGAAGCCGGGCGTGGCCCGTTGGCGGGGCCGGTGAGTGCGGCAGCGGTGATCCTCGACGAGACCAATCCTATCTCAGGATTGGCCGATTCAAAGAAACTATCCGAACGGCAACGCAACCGGCTCGCGCCCATCATTCGCGAACGTGCGCTGGCTTGGGCGGTGGCCTATGCCGACGTTGGCGAAATAGACCATCTCAATATTCTGCAAGCCACTCTTCTGGCGATGCGCCGCGCGGTGCTGGCGCTTGATGTTCGACCGCATGAAGTGTTGGTGGATGGCCTGTATTGCCCGCAGACCGGCATTCCCAGCCAGGCAATCGTGAAGGGCGACAGCAAGGTCGCCGCAATTTCAGCCGCTTCAATTCTGGCGAAAACTGCACGCGACGCGCTGATGCTGGAGTTGCATGAACAATATCCGCTCTACGGCTTCGCTGACCACAAAGGCTACCCAACCGCCGCGCATCTCGCCGCCCTGCGCGAACATGGCGTATCCGCCGTACACCGCAAGAGTTTCAGGCCGGTGCGGGAGCTACTTCGTTTCCCCTAAATTAAATCGTCGTATGGAGTGGCAGGTGTAGTCAGGTAGGGTGGGCACACCGTGCCCACGCGGCGATTGAATGAACCGGTGGGCAACGAGTTGTCCGCCCTACGAAACTTAATATGCAGGAACGAGCGAATAACTCTTGGCTTGATAGCCAATCAGGGAGACCCAGCCGTTTTCAGCATGCCTAATTTCCGGCAGAACCGATACGGGATCGACTTTGAAAACCTTGGCTGCCACAAGACAGATTTCAAGCTGTATGCCATCCTTCGACATCGCCGAAACTGCATCGACAATTTCATCAAGCGCCTTGTTGTCTTCTGGTGTAAACCCCTCTCTGTTTTTAGAGATCAGCTTCACCGATGGGCCGATGAACACTATCCGAAATACAGGCTTCTTCTTGGCTGCGGTCAAGTCCTTGTAGGTCTGATGAATAAGCTTCATATGAAGCGCTGCACTTTGAGGGTTACCTATCCTGACATCAAAAACAGCCTTTGCCGATCTTACTCCTTTAAGCGCTTCATACCCCTGCGCTGAAGCAATTGAAGAAACAGAAAGAAATAGGCTGGCAAAGATCATAAAGAAAAATACTTTTATCACATTTTTCATTTTATTCTCCTTAAATTTAGGTCAATGAGAAACAAATGGAGCAACCATCATGCTCCGGTTTCATGCTAGTCCCTTTACTGCCAGCCTGCAATGAATAATTGGCCACGAATTTCTGGGTTGTGACTGTGCCGCTATTCCCAGAAGGTGACTGTCTGTATAAACTACTCCCCTAGATTCATCTGCCGCACGTAGTGGCAGGTATAACCGCCGCGATTCTTGACCAGATACTTCTGGTGGTATTCCTCGGCGCGGTAAAACTCCTTGAACGGCACGACTTCGGTGACGGCTTTGGCTTTCCAGTCGCCGGAGGCATCCACGGTCTTGATGACTTCATCGGCGGCGTGTTTCTGTTCTTCGCTGAGGTAAAAAATCGCCGAGCGGTATTGCGTGCCGATGTCGTTGCCTTGCTGGTTGCGCGTGGTGGGGTTGTGCATGCGGAAGAATTCAAACAGCAAGTGCCGGTAGCTGAGTTGCTGTGGGTTGAACACGATTTTCAGTGATTCCGCGTGGCCGGTGTTGCCGGTTTTCACTTGTTCATAGCGTGCATCAGGCGTGTCGCCGCCGGTGTAGCCGACTTCGGTTTCCAGCACGCCAGGGATGAGCCGCACCAGTTCTTCCATGCCCCAGAAGCAACCGCCGGAGAGGTAGGCGGTTTGTTGTTTGGCGTGGCCAGTTGTGGTCATGGTTACTCCTTTTGGTAGGGCGAAGGCGGTGGCAGAAAACAGGACGGTGAGGATGAGGAAAAATCGGGTAAGTGTTTTCATCCAAAATAGTTCATTAGCACGAAACTGCGTCATTCCCGCGCAGGCGGGAATCCAGGCCGAACATACACCCCGCAAAGCGGACAAAGCAGCGATGTTGTCCCGCTTCGCGGGAGGTTTTATATCAACTGGATTCCCGCCTGCGCGGGAATGACGGGCAAACAAACGATTTGGGTTCATGAGTGTGTGTGGGAATGCAAGAAGAGCAAAGGGTTAGAGAGGATGTTACTCACGCCGTGATTTTTTCATGGCCTGTTGCGCTTCGCGCTGTCCTTCGCGTTCCTTTTCAGTAGCACGCTTATCGTGCTGTTTCTTGCCTTTCGCCAAGCCGATGTCCAGTTTGACGCGCCCACCCTTGTAGTGCATGTCCAGCGGCATCAGGGTATAGCCCGCGCGCTGCACCTTGCCGATCAGCTTGTCGATTTCCGCCGCATGCAGCAACAGCTTGCGCGTGCGCACCGGGTCGGGAAGAATGTGGGTAGAGGCGGCGGTGAGCGGGCTGATGTGGGAGCCGAACAGGTATAGCGCGCCGTCTTTCACCGTGACATAGGCCTCCTTGAGATTGGCGCGCCCGGCGCGGATCGCCTTGACTTCCCAGCCTTCCAGCACGATGCCGGCCTCGTAGCGGTCTTCGATGAAGTAGTCGTGAAATGCTTTTTTATTCTGGACGATGCTCATAATTCATGATGCCCGATGGCTGGAAAATAATTTGGAATAAAACTGGAAATTGTTGCGTCCCATTTCTTTAGCATGATACATGGCAGCATCGGCATTTATTAACAGCTCCTCGAAATCTGCCCCATCTTTTGGGAATATTGAAATGCCAATACTGCCACCCAAGTGAATATTCTTTCCCTCCACGGGTGACAGCCCGGAAATGGCATCTATGATTTTTTGTGCAACGGCAGAGGCTTCTTCCGCTCTGGCTATATTCAGCAGCAGAATGACAAACTCGTCCCCGCTCAAGCGCGAAAGGGTATCGCCTTCCCGCAAACAAGATGAGCTACAGGCTGCCACAGCCTTGAGCACTTTATCTCCCATATCGTGCCCCAGGCTGTCATTTATGGGCTTGAAATTATCAAGATCGAGGAACAGCAACGCGATTCCCGTTCCATGCCGTTGCGCATTGGCAAGCGCTTGCTGGAACCGGTCCTGAAGCAACATGCGGTTTGGCAAGCCGGTCAAATGGTCATGATAAGCGTGCTGGTGGATTAGCTGTCTCTGGCAGTTGCGCACGAAAGTGAAGAAGCTTGCGCTTATGCTCAACAGGCCGCCGACAAGCAGGATGAGCATCGGCATGTTATCGGGATGCTCGATTACGCCACCGGGCCTGCTTGCCGAATATAACAGCCAGACGGACCCATCCACAGCAACTTTTTCCGTAACATGGTGGCGCGGATTAAAGGGCGTGTCCGGAATATCATTTGGGTCGGTATCGTAAATCAAATGCGCCATATCCAGCCCCGATGTTTCGTGACCCTGAAAACCGGCATCATATGCCTTGAAATGAACTTCCCTGATAACGCTGGAATCGATCGCTTCATGGAACAGTTTATCCGTGTTTACCCTGGCATAGATATAACCCCAGATCGCTTCTCGCCGCTCATCAAGCGTAGCGGTGGGTAGCCCGCTACGGTAAATCGGATACATGAAAAGAATGGGGGATTTGCGGTCGCTGCCTTTGGCATACGGCAGTTCTTTGGTGATAGTCACTGCACCAGAATCCCGCGCCATTTCCAGCGCTTTGAGCCCGGACGGGTAGGCGCCGTGGTCCAGGCCCAGCAGGTCAATATGATCCAGCGGCGGCCAAAAATACTCCACCGGATAATAGGTTTCCCGCATGCCGGATGGGCGGATGGTGTAAACGGCATTGCCGGTTGAACCCCGGTTATTTTCATACCTGACGGCATCCTCAAAATTTCTTTTCTGGCCGTGCGTAATGCGGCGTATCACTCCCATCCCCTCGATACCGGGGTAATATTCCTTGGGCTTGAGGAAGCTGACATATCGCTCCCATTCGGCGCGGGTAACCGAGTCGGAACTGGCAAAAAAACTTCCGGCGCTGCGCAGCACCCCAAAATAAACCTCGATGTGTTTCTGCACATCATGCGAAGCGCTCTGCGCGTGGAGATTAAACTCGGCCAGGGATTTTTTATTATCCGCTATAGAGGAGTAGAGCCAGGCGGCGCCCGTCAGGGTCAAACCCAGCAATAAAATTACCAGAGGCCATAAGAACAGGCTTGTGTTCTTGAAATTTGACATTCAGTCCTCCCTTTCAGGCAACAGGAGTTACTTAAACACATGGTGCCTGCAATGTAGCAGCTAAATTCATTTTTCACCATATGTAAAAATGCGAAGAAATAAACAGGCCAAACACACATGGACAATGAATAGCGCTATCATGGAAAAATTCCTTGGCAGGAGAATAAGCCATGATATTCCATAACCGTGATGATGCCGCGCATAAGCTCGCGGAAAAACTGGAACCCTATCGCGGCCAGCGCCCGTTGGTGCTGGCAATCCCGCGCGGCGCGGTGCCGATGGCCAGGGTTATCGCCGACGCGCTTGGCGGCGAGGTGGACGTAGTGCTGGTGCGCAAATTGCGCGCCCCGGCCAATCCGGAATTGGCCATCGGCGCGATGGACGAAACGGGGTGGGTCTATCTTGCCGAGTATGCCGCGCAGATGGCGGGCGATGATTACATCGAAGCAGAAAAAAAGATGCAGCTCGAAGTGATGCGCGAGCGGCGCGCCAGCTATACGCCGATACGCCCGCCGCACGACCCGGCGGGGCGCGTCGTTATTGTAGTGGATGACGGCCTCGCCACCGGCGCCACCATGATCGCCGCATTGCACGCGCTGCGCGCCAAGCATCCGGAAAAACTGATCTGCGCCGTGCCGGTCGCGCCGCCGGATACCCTGAAAAAAGTAGCGCCTTACGCCGACGAAGTGGTGTGCCTGAGCGCGCCGGAAATGTTCTATGCGGTGGGGCAGTTTTATCAGTCATTTCCGCAAGTGAGCGATGAGGAAGTGGTTGCGCTGCTGAAGGCGGTCTGAGTGAGGTTTTAGCATTTGCCCCTCATGGTTGATGACGGCTAAGTGCCATTTAGAGTCAGTCATGACCGGCTGTTTTGTGGCGCTGAATATTGAGAAATAGACTTCTGCTATCGGCCAGAGCAGCCAGCCGAGTATTTCCTCGATAACTGCCATTCGCATTCAGAATTATTGCTCGCCGTTTCCGGTAGAATGCAATATTTTCGGTGAACTTAAAGAAATATAGTTGAATCACCTTGCATGAAAATTTAAGGGGAATGTAATGGGGCGCAGTTATTACAAAAGGCTAAAATCTGGAGCGTTAATTAAAACGGGGTATAGCGAAACAGATTCTGAGCGTAGAAAAAAAGATGCAGGCATACTTTATTTGGCGCTTATAGCTCTAGGTATTTACTGTATTTATCTGTTTGTTATGTATTTGTATCACCAAACGATGGGTTTGATACATTCAATAAACGATCCTTCTAATTTGGTTCAGCCCTATAAATTCCTTGCGTATTATTGCCACTACCTATTCTTTACGCCAATTTACTCTATAGGATATTTGTGGGAAGTAACTGTCACAAACGGTTTAACCAAATTCCCCAATATAAACTACATCATCTTTTTTTCTGTTCTTGCATTGGTATCTATTGGATGTATTTACGTATTCAATAGATTGAAGGTCGCTACTAAAAGGGTGGGGGTTGCAACAACTGCTGTAGTAGTGGCGTTTCCTTTCGTTATCTTAATTGCTTATTGGATATTCTTAATTTGCGCAGCAATTTTTAGCTGGATTTTTACGTAGGCACTGGTTCGCGAATAGATGACCTGCTGCTTGATAGGGTATGTATGTTTTCATTCCACATTTATACGTGTTCAAGAAAGCCTATTTGCTTTCTAATTTAAGTGCCTCTGAAATAATCGAATCAAAATCTGGCACTGCATCAATAAGACATTTAACGCATAACTCAACTATCGGAGAAAGTGCGTCCTCCATGGTGTCTTCTGAATATGCATCGGCAAGTGTGATAGCGTCAATAGAGATCGGCAAAAACCAGCTGCCATCGACTTCATCATAGCGAAAACCCAGCTCAACTAAGCGGTTGTGTTTGGCTACTTGTTGAGAAGCAAAGTTTTTCCACGATTTTTTATTTCCCGTAGGCAGCAAAGACTTGAGTTCTATCCTCCAGCTAATACCTAGCTCGGCTTCCCCCTGAGTTAACAACATTGTCATAGTGCAGTTTTTGTTCTCCTTGGATTCATACCAAAAGCCAAACCATGCAAGCCAATCTTCATCATTTCTTTTCCAGTTGATTGGAGCACAATGAGTATCTTCATTGGCATCAAATTTTCCGGTTTTTGCGTTTGGGAACTCTTTAATCCATTCGTCTGGAGTTTTTTGTTTGAAAAGCTTTTCAAACAGAGAGAATACTTCGTCTGATATTTCATTGGTAACCAAATTATATGCCTGATCAATGATGCCAACATTTTTGATAGCTAATGCACTTGCTTGACGAGTATCTTTTTTTTCCATTATGTTCCCCCTTAGATTTTAGCGACGAAACGTGCAAACTGTTCAATATAATATCGTGCTAGATTTTCTAACGGTATTGAATCAGCATAATTAAGGAAAGCGTCGCTAACGTTACGCCAAGAAATACATATTGTGTTGTGAAGTTCTCGTGCATTCTCTGGCAAATCACCGTAAGGTGTGAGGTAGATTACACCCCACGGGCGACCCTGAGACTTAATTTGAGCTATGTTGTGGTATCGCGCAAGCTGCGATTCGCCTTGTTGGGCGTCGATTTTAACTTCTATAAAAAGCAATATGCATTCGCCATTAATCTCAATATCCACGCGGTTCTCGCGTTCACCCAATGGGCATATTTCCGTTACGGCGCGATACCGCGCTTGTCCTAATATAGAGCATAGATTTTGAGAAACAGGAAATTGTGCCATCGAAATAATATTGGTTTCATTTCTAATATTTTGAGATATAAAATCAAGGAGTGAAGCGCATAGCTTATGTTTCTGGCCATGACTTTCACATGAGTCCAGAAACCAACTTAATACTCCAGCGATGCGCACCTCATTGCGTTTGAGGCCTGCAACTTCCCATACATTTGCAAGCAACCCAGTTGTTTGAACATTCTCAATCGAAATTTGAAACGAAGAAATAAATCCACTCAATAAAAATGGGTCAAGCGGTTCGCGCTGATTGAGTTCTGGAACAGCCATTGTGGGCAGTTGTTCCCAATCAGCACAGAACTGGCGCAATTGCGCTAGAACAGTTTTATTGGAATTCTCAATAGAATTGGTTGATGTAATTTTCATCGTTTTCACTTTAACCCTCACGCAATCGTAGCACACCAACAGTGTAGGCAGCCTATTTTGGGGGAGATGCACTTTGCAACATTTGCAAAGAATGGCTCTTTAAGGGTTGCGGTAAGCGCTGCAAAAATCCTTCAAGAAAATCAGAAGATTGGGATTTTTAATATTTATATGGGAGAAGCGATAAATAGATGCTTGATTGTTTATTGAGCTTTCCATAATACGTGACAACATCCCCCCTTCCCAACCCTCCCCCGGTGGGAGAAGGGCTTGTATCCCCTCTCCCACCGGGGGAGGGTTAGGGAGGGGGTTTTCGGTATCACTGTCACTAATTATGGAAAGCTCAATAATTGTCCTTTGGGGAGTTTTCATCGACAGTGCCAAATCGCCAGTGACCGGTATCGGGCAGCGAATTTAGATAGTCATCTGACCGTTGTGTGTCGTTACCAGACGTTCATAATAATCAATGAGGCAGCTTCAATATTTTTCATCCCCAGAATGATATAGGTGCTGCGCAAACCAGCTGGCTGCGCTGCGCGCCGCCTGTTGCAGCGTACCTGCCTCTTCAAACAGATAGGTCGCGCCGGGAATCAGGGTGAGTTCCTTCTCGCAGTTCAGCAGCGCGTAAGCCTGCTGGTTCAATTCGATCACACCGTAGCCCGTGCCGCCGACGATGAGCAGGGTAGGCACTCTACATTACGCCTTGCGTGCGTTGCCGCATCCGGCTTGTCCAGCAGCCATGCAGACTCCAATTATCCGGACGCCTCGTTGATCCATTTTGCCAGCCGTTGCCGTATGCGCATGAGACGTTCGTCGCTGATCGCGCCGATGTTGCCGACAAGCAGTTTGCCGTCGAGGACGGCGAGGCGCGACAGGCGGAGGAGGCTGGGAGCTTTCAGGCCGGTGTCGGGGAAGTCGGCATCGGCGGGCGTAATGATTTCATCGAGTCCTTCTTCTGCCTGTTGGGTTTGCGATGAGACCATGCAGACGAGCCAGTCGTCGAAATTGGCGGATGCCTGCCGCAACATGAGTACGGGGCGCAGCTTTGTGTCCGAAAGGTCGGTGTAGGGGAAGGAGGCCAGCACGATCTGGCCGCTCCGCTTCATTGCCAGTGTTCTTTCAGGTCGCCCAACGTGTAGCGGACGGGATCTTCGTCCATGCCGCGCACGGCCTGCCGCATGGAAAATTCCGCAAACTCGGCCTCGGTCCATTCGTCATGGACCGAGTCCGTTGCCACGCCGCAACGCGCCGCAAGGTATGCGACGAAGTCAAATACTTCGGACTGTTTTTCCTTGGGCAAGGATTGGACGGTTTTAAGCAGTTCTGCGTATCCCATGCTGTACTCCTGTCAGTTTATATAATTATCATAGCACCAATCAGCGCGTTGGACTGAGCCCTTCGCCAAGCTCTGTTTTGAATCAAAGGGGCCACATCAACGTTGCTCGCGACAGCGCGGGCGCAATCGTTATTGCGCCGAATGAAACACGATTTAAAGGCCATATCAAAAGGAGCTTGTATGCCCACCATCAGCATGTTTACGGAATTCTGGTTGTGATCCTGTGCGAGGACAATGATCGCCATCATCTGCCGCACATTCATGTGCGCTATTCCGGCATGAAAGTTTCCACCGTCATCGAGGATGGGCATGCGCTGGCGGGTGTGATTCAAGCCAAGCAAAAAATCGAAGCCCTGTTATTGTGAGGTGCGGCATGAACACCGATAAACCAAGTCCTGCGTTGTATTATTCTGCCCTGCTAACCGACATCAAGCAGCGTATCCGGTAGGCGCAAACACGGGCTATCCTGGCCGTCAATCATGAGTTGTTGGCCTTGTATTGGGATATTGGCTGCCTGATTGACGGGTGGCAAAAGCAGGAAGGCTGGGGGGCGAGAGTAATCCCGCGACTGGCAAAAGATTTGCACAACGAGCTGCCGGAGGAGAAAGGTTTTTCCGAGCGCAACATTAAGCTGATGGTGCAGTTTTTTCGCGAGTATCCAACGCTCTTTGCGGCAGCAGTAATTGGGCAACCAGTGGTTGCCCAATTGCCAAACAGTGAGCCATCTGCCGAAATAGGGCAACCGGCGGTTGCCCAAATTCCATGGGCGCACAATGTGCTGCTCATGCGGCGGGTGAAGACCATGCAACCCGAATCTGGTATGCCGAAGCGACACTGGCAAACGGCTGGAGCCGCAACATTTTGGAGATGCAGATCGAAACTGCCGCTCACCTGCGCCAGGGTAAAGCCACCAGCAACTTCGCCTCGCGCTTGCCTCCTCCGCAGTCTGATCTGGTACAACAGGCGCTGAAAGACCCATATCTTTTTGACTTCTTGACGGATGCCGTCAAGGCCGAGGTCGGCGTGGATTACGCTCTGCTCCTTGAGTTCGAGAATGGCGAAGAGAGCGTGCGTTCGGCTTGCGCCCCTATCTGGGGCGATATGAGGTCATGATTGAAAATAAGTTGGACGTGTCTTGGAGGCACGTTTGTTAGAATCAATATCAGTTTAAATTGGGAGGCGAGATATGTTAAACATAGAGAATCTGACCCGCACGGAGAAGTTGCGCATGATGGAGGCGATTTGGGATGACTTGGCGCGTGATTCAGTACCGCTCTCATCGCCGGAATGGCACACGCAAGCACTGAATGAAGTTGAACGAACTCATGCTGAAAATCAGTCAAATTTTGTTTCCTGGGATGTTGCCAAGAAGACACTGCGCGACACCGCCCCATGAAAATCGAGATTCTGAGTATCGCAATGAGCGATATTCAGTCAGGCCAACATTTTTATGAACAGCAGCAGGAAGGCTTGGGTGCTTACTTTCTGGATTCGCTGTTTTCCGACATTGAGGCTCTTTTGTTATTTGCCGGTATCCACCAGCAAATTTTCGGTTATTACCGTGTGCTTTCGAAACGATTCCCCTACGCAATTTACTACCGGATTAGTGAACAAACTATTCAAGTATGGCCCGTTCTTGACTGCCGGCAAAAGCCATCACGCATAGCGAGTTCGCTACGCTCGAAATGACAAGAGGGGCGAAATGACAAGATAGTGCAATGGAATTGCACCCTACGCCACCACGCCACCGCGTCCATTCTCCGCCGCCATTTTCGCCAATGCCAGCGTGTGCTCCGGCTTGATTTGGTTCCATAAAAACCGCCATTCCCAGTTTCCATCCGGCTGGCCGGGAAAGTTCATGCGATGTTCGCAGGATAGGCCAAGAACATCCTGCAAGGGAAAGATGACCGTATTCGCCACTGACTTGGACAGGGCGCTCATCATGACCCAATTGATCGCCTCTCCGTCGCTGCCAAGATAATGCCGGGCAAAAGCTTTTTCATGGTCGGGCAAAGCGTTCCACCACCCGATGGTAGTGTTGTTGTCGTGTGTCCCCGTATAGGCGACGGTGTTTTGCACGTAGTGGTGCGGCAAGAAGTGGTTGCTCTCCCCGTCTCCAAATGCGAACTGCAGGATACGCATGCCCGGTAGCTTGAATTTGTCGCGAAGTTCAATCACGTCGGGTGTAATCAACCCCAGATCTTCAGCGATGATAGGCAGGCTCGGAAAGGCTTTTTCAAATGCTTCAAACAATTTTTTCCCTGGGCCTTGCACCCATCTTCCATTAATTGCGTTAGTTTCATCTGCTGGCACTTC
>FZPX01000162.1_pt1 | contig 11498 bp, 10 predicted proteins | sample 1534791 | NCBI WGS metagenome assembly FZPX01 (sample SAMEA104161951, study PRJEB21768) | metagenome | biome: subterrestrial habitat; feature: phreatic zone; material: underground water | place: France | collected 2016-06-01 | depth 60 m | reverse complement strand
TTTTTTTTTAATGATACGGCGACCACCGAGATCTACACTCTTTCCCTACACGACGCTCTTCCGATCTCTGCCCGGCCCCGCCGCGCTTGCCGACGTTATCCACGACCTCGCGCAGCAACTCTTCCTTTTTCATGTCGCGCCACTTCTGCTTCCTGGTTTCCGGCAGATTAACGGCATCAATGATGGCGTGCAGCCGAGCTTCATAATCCTTGTCCGTGGTGGCAGTCTCTCCCAACTCGGCTTTCTCCAGCACTCTGGAATCCACGCGCAAGGTTTTCGTTGGCGCATTCATTTCCGGCCAGTGTGCATCCCCATGATGGAAGAAGTGCTCGATGCGTGCCGCAGTCTCGGTGCGATTGCATACGGTCAGCATCACCGGCGGTGAAGTATGCCCCGCCGCTTGCCATTGCTTGAGAGTCTCGCGCCAATCCGCACCCAGCAAGGCATAAGCATCCTTAACCAGCTTGGGCAATGCCTCATGCGGCTCGGCTTTGCGATTCAGATTATCGGCCACTTCATCATCGCGATAGATGTGGTATAGCTTGGAACGGTAAGTCTTCGTGTCCGGTAGTGCATCGTCGCGGATCACCACGCGTGGGGTTTTGACCAGCCCGGCCTCAATTGCATCGTTCAAGCCAAAATCCGACACGATCCAATCAAACAAACCGGCCTCGGTGCTGGCCTTGCCTGTCGGTGCGAACGGCGTGGCGGACAAATCGAAGCAGCGCTGAATTCGGCGTGTCTTGTGGATTCGATCCAGCCCTTCCACCCAGCGCGTCGCCTCATCCAGGTCTAACCCCTGCTCGGCAGCTTGTTTTTTGCTGATTTTCAACTCTGCCGGAATGCGGTAAGCATGGTGCGCCTCGTCGTTGATAATCACCAGGTCGCGATAACCGGCCAGCTTGCCCAGCACCCGCTTGGTGAATGCCTCATCGCTTTCCGCACCCTTTTTCACCACCGAGCGATCTGGCTCCTTGAGCGGCATCAGGGTGTGCCAGTTTTCCACCCGCAACTCCATCTGGTTCAGCTTCTGGCGCAACGATTCGGAAGGACACAATCCGAAAGCATCGTAATAATTATCCGGCTCGCCGGGGTACAGCACCCGCAGCCGTTCCCTTACGGTCAGCCCCGGCGCCACAATGAGAATGGCGCGCGAATAATCTTTGCAGCGTTTCGGGTAGGTCAGCGCGTTCAATACCTGCCAGGTGACAATCATCGCCATCACCGCCGTCTTGCCGCTGCCCGTGGCCATCTTGCTGCACAGCCGCTCCCACGCGCCGCCGTCGCCCGGCACAGCGATTCCCTGTTTGAATTCAGCCGCAGCCTCTGTCCACCAGATCAGCGTTTCCATCGCCTCCAGTTGGCAAAAGTAGAAAGGATATTGCCGCGCACTCTGGTCATGCCAATGCTGGAGCAACGAGCGCGTGACCGAGGTGATGCCGGGGTATCTCTGCGCCCGCCACGCATCCACGCGCTGGCGAATCTCATTGACACGATCCAGCCGTTCCGTGCGGCGGGTGTTGTTGCGCACGTCGAATATTTCATACCCGGCAGGCCGCCGCTCAGCCACCAGTTTGAGCGTGCCATCGCGCGCCTGCTCCCAATGCTGCTGCGGGCAGATGTAAGGCGAGTTGATGATGAGCGAGGCAGATGGCATCAGTCGTCATTCCGCAAGCGGGTCTTCCAGTATCCGGGGCGGCGGCTATCATGGGCAACTGCAATGATCTCGACCAACTGACCGCGTATCCGGTAGATCAACCCATACCGGAAACGCTTCAGGTGGCAACGCCGCAATCCATGTCCAAGCGGATGCCAGGCAAGCGGCGCCTCCAAGATTTGCTTTTTCGCCGCGCTGGCGGCATCGAGAAAACGTAACCCCAAGCCGGTCTCTTCCGTCTCAAGGTAGAGGACGGCTTCCTGCAATTCGCGCCGCGCTGCATCGGCGAAACGTATTTTCATGGTTTCAGCAGCCGCAACCGCGCTTCCGCCATCACCTCGTCAAAGTCATGCGTCGGCATTTCTCCCCGGTCAATGGCGGCGCAGCGATCCTCGCATTCCTTGGCCCAAGCCGCTTCCCACTCCGGGTCTGGCGGGCTGACAAGGTTGTGCAAGGCATCGAGAAGCTCGACCCGCTCCTGGGCTGTCAAGGCCTTCGCTTGCTCCACCAGCGTTTCCACATGCGCATTCATGGCATTCCCTCCAAAGATAATATTTTCAACGACTCGATCCCTCGATCATCCACGATCTTCACCGCCACCTTGCGATGTTCGCCCGCCTCGAACAGCAGTGAAATCGTGCCGTGAAAGGCTTTCATCCCTTCCTCATCCAGCTCGGCGCGAATGTTTTTCTTGAGTTTGAACCAGCCATCGTCCTTGCCCGCCAGCGGAAAAAACACCTGGCGCGGAAACAGCGAGCGGTCATCGTAATCGGTATCCAGCATCCACACGGCAATCTTGTTCTTGCCGCCCGACACCAGCTCGCCCTTGGCGGTATCGAAGTAATCGAAGCCATGCACCTCGACTTCGTACCAAACGCCCTCACCCCCAGCCCCTCTCCCGCCTGCGGGCGAGGGGGGTCTTACTCCCTCGCCCACTTTTGGGGGAGAGGGTTGGGGTGAGGGAGCAGAAATACGTCGCAGTTCCACATCCGGCTGCCCCATCAGCCAGAACGACTGGTTGCTGGAGCGCGCCTTCTTCAAATCGTCGGTAAGCAGGTCGGTATTCATCTGCGCCTTGAGCGCGGTGATGCCCTTGAGATGGTCAATATCCTTGGCCGCCTCCGGGTCAAAAGTGAAAGCGCAGAATACGATCACCTTGGGACGCGGGAACAACTCCGCAGCCTCATCCAATGCCAGCGCCACCTGCCGCTGCTCCAGTGCCGCATGTTCCGGGCCGAAGCTCACCACTACGCGACTTAACTCCGGCTTCGCCCCCCTCGCTGCGCTCCCCCCGCTAGCGGGGGAGGGGCTGGGGGAGAGGGAATCAACCAATGAACCGCTCGCGTGCAAATAGCGCGTCCCCGGCAACGTTTCCAGCTCGGCAAATTTCAGCATCTGCCCGCCCTTGCCGCGTATCCCCGTCTTCAGCAACTCGTCGCGCCACTGGTGTTGGCGTGAGGATTCACCCGAACGCGCAATCGTCACATCCGCTTCCATCATATAGCCCCTCTCCCCTTGGGAGAGGGGTTGGGGTGAGGGATGGCCTTGTTCAACTCCGCTAACGCTACCTCAATGGCCGGATGCATCCGCTCGTATATCTCATCGATCTCCGGATTGTTGGCGATGGATTTCAGCGTGACGTGCGGCACGGTCTTGTAGATGAAGCCGCTCTTTAGTCCCTCGTGCGGGTATTTGAGCTCGTAGTAATCGTAGCTCGCCGTCATCAGCCGCTGTTTGGCCAGCGTCACTGCCACGCGAGATGTGTCGCAGGTGATCCAGCGTCGTCCCCATTTCTCGGCAACGAAGGCCGTAGTGCCAGAACCGCAGGTAACATCAAGCACTAGGTCACCGGGGTCGGTGGTCATAAGGAGACAACGCTCAATGACCTTTGTGCTGGTTTCAACTACGTATCGCTTGTCTGCGGCAAATCCAGCAATTGTCGTGTCATCCCATAGCCCTGATACAGGGAATACTTGAAAGTCATCCAAATAACGAACATAACTCAAAGTGTTACCAGCAGGCTCTAATCGACCGGCAATGTTCAGTCGTGATAAACCCTTTTCGTCCGTCTTAAATGTTCCCTTGCCGGGCTTGAATGACTTTCCCCAAAAATCAAAGCTAGTCACGTCCCCATCACCTGCAGGTCTTGAACTGGTGAGATTATCCAAACGAAATACGCGCCAACCATTCGGAACACTGTTCACATCTTCACTTTCCTGATCATTCAGCCCACGGGAGTAGCCAGATAGGTTTCTGACTTTACGATATGCGCCTCCACCAACACCATCAATTTTCTTTTCAAAATATAGTTGATGATATTTAAGCTTATCCACATCTTTGCAATACCAAAGCAAATAGTCACAGACGACTGACAACTTTGTATTTGTTGAGCTACTGGTGGTTTTAGCGAACGGAATCAGGGACGCAAAATTTTCAGTGCCGAAAACTTCGTCCATTAGATTCCGCACGAGATGCACATTCTCATCCGAAATTTGCACAAACACGCTCCCGCTCTCACTCAACAATTCCTTCGCCAGCAGCAGCCGGTCGCGCAAATAGGTGAGGTAGGAGTGGATGCCCAGCTCCCAGGTGTCGCGGAACGCCTTGATCATCTCCGGCTCTTGCGTGAGGTCTTCGTCCTTGCGGTCTTTTACATCGCCCTTGTTGGTGAAGGGCTGGAAATTGGAGCCGTACTTGATGCCGTAGGGTGGATCGAAGTAGATCATCTGCACCTGCCCGGCCATGCTCTCCTTCTGCAACAGCGAGTTCATCACCAGCAGGCTGTCGCCCGCGATCATCCGGTTCGCCCAACCGCGCTCGTGGCGGTAGAAATCAATCGCGTCGCGCAGCGGCACGTTTTCAAATGGCGCATCGAACAGGCCGGGTTGCTGCCATGCGGGGAGTTTTTGTTTGCCGCTTTTTCCCTCACCCGCAGCCCTCACCCCTGCCCCTCTCCCGGAGGGAGAGGGGTTCTTTGAGTTCATTTGTTTGCGCACTGCCGACAAAATGCTGGCGGGGTCTATGCGCTCGTGGACGTGCAGGGAAACGGTGTCAATGTCGAAGCTGGTGCGCTCGGCCTTTCCAGCCCAGGTGAGATAAGGCGATTGCAGCCGCTTCAGTTCGGCCAGCGCGTCGCGCATGGTGGCTTGATCGCCGCTTGCCAGCGCATCGTCAATCAACTTTTCGATCTGCGCGCGCCGCATATCGAATTGCAGCGCGGGATCAAGGTGCGGGTCATAAGCCCACGTGGTCTTCGGCTGCGCCGGATCGGTCTCTGGATTGACCAGCCCGACATCGGGATTGTTCACCCGCTTGTTCGGATGACGGTAGCTGAGGATTTGCGATGCATCGCCTGATGCCGCTTTAGATGTTGCTTTCTGCCTTGCCATGCCGCCCCCGCATTTAATCGCAGTGCGCATTATAACTGGCGGCGGCACCGCGTTTGACAAGGTTATTTCTGGTATTTGTTCACCGCCCGGTTGTGCTTGGACAGTGATCCGGAAAATTCCGAGCTGCCGTCGCCGCGCGCCACAAAATACAGGGCATCCGTCTTCGCAGGATGCAGTGTTGCCTGTAGCGAAGCCAGCCCCGGCAGCGCAATCGGCGTCGGCGGCAGGCCCGCGCGGGTGTAGGTATTGTACGGGGTGTCGGCCAGCAAGTCGCGCTTGCGCAAATTGCCGTCGAATTTTTCGCCCATACCGTAAATCACGGTGGGGTCGGTTTGCAGCAACATGCCTTTGCGCAGGCGGTTGATGAACACGCCCGCTATCATGCCGCGGTCGCTTGCCTGCCCGGTTTCCTTTTCCACGATAGAGGCCAGAATCAGCGCTTGATAAGGCGAATCCAAAGGCAGGCCGGGTTCCCGCGCCTGCCAATTTTCCTGAAGGTATTTTTGCATGGTCTGATAGGAGCGTTTGAACAAAACCAGGTCACTGGCGCCGCTGGCAAAATAGTAGGTGTCGGGGAAAAATAGCCCTTCCAGATGTTTCTCGGGGATGCCGATGCGCTGCATAATTTCGGCTTCGGACAATGTCATACTGTCATGGCGTATGGCCGGGTTGGCATTCAATGCGGCGCGGAACTGGCCAAATGTCCAGCCTTCTATGATGCTGAGTTCGCTTTGCGTCACCTTCCCCTTGGTCAGCATGTTTAACAGTTCGAGCGGGGTTACTGCGGTTTCCAGCTCGTAGTTGCCGGCTTTGATCTGCGCCGACTTGCCCAGCAAACGCGCCAGCAGGACGAACATCCGCTCGTTTGGCAGCGCCCCTTCCTGTTGCAGTTGGTGCGCCGCGCCCTTCAGGCTGACGCCCTGTTTGAGCGAGAACTCGAACGGCAACTCCGGCAAGGCCAACGGTCGGGTAGCGTAGTAGCCCATATCGCCCGCCAGCAAGACTGCCAGGAAAAACACAAGGAGCAATAATTGTTTAATCGAGCGCATGGTTCAACCATTTCCGAATCTGCATGGCAACCGGGTAATGGCTCCAGGTGCGGTTATGCAACTCGCGCACCGGCCACAACCCGAAGACGCTATTCACCAGGAACACCTCATCTGCTGCGAACAATTCATCCAGCCCTAACTGCCCAACCCGGCATGTCACGTTGTGTATTGCCGCCCATTCCATCACCCGGTCTCGTTGTACTCCAGATACGCCGCAATACGATAGGTCCGGGGTCAGCAGTGCTCCGTCCCGCACCATGAACAGGTTGCTGCGCGTGCCTTCTATCACGTTACCCGAAACATCCAGCATGATGCCTTCCGCGATGTCCATATCGTCCCATTCCGCCGCAGCCAGCACATTTTCCAGGCGGTTCAGATGTTTGATGCCCGCCAGACGCGGCTGCTGGCTCAAGCGCAACTGGCACAACCGCGCCTTGATTCCGTGTGTTGCCCAATCAGCCGGGTAATCAGGCATAGGGGAAACATCCCAGATATGGGTAGGTGTGGACTGTATGGAAGGGGCATAACCACGCGTTCCCTCCCCGCGAGTGACAATCAACTTCATCACACCGTCAGGATGCTGCACGAGCAAATCGTTTAGCTCAGCGGAAAGCAACGCAAGGTCTGGGCAAGCAATACCCAGTGAGGTGCAGTCGTGTTGTAGTTTTTGATAGTGCAGCCGCCAATGCTGCGCTTTGCCCAAGGTGGCGCGCAGGGTGCGAAATACCCCATCGCCGTAAAGCAGGCCACGATCACGGATGCTGATCAGATTGCCAGGCTTGCCATTGACCAGCATCGGCGATCAGGAAAAGATTAGACCTTGCGGAATACCAGCGATCCGTTGGTTCCGCCGAAGCCAAAGTTGTTGTTCAGAGCGACATTGATGTTCATATTGCGTGCGACATTCGCGCAGTAATCCAGATCACATTCCGGATCCTGCTCGAAGATATTGATGGTCGGCGGCGAAATTTGGTGGTGTACCGCCAATGCGCAGAACACCGACTCCACCCCGCCCGCGCCGCCCAACAAATGGCCGGTCATGGACTTGGTGGAATTCACCACCAGTTTTTTGGCGTGGTCGCCGAAGGCCAGCTTGATCGCATCGGTTTCATTCTTGTCGCCCAGCGGGGTCGAAGTGCCGTGCGCGTTGACGTACTGAACGTCTTGCGGGTTCAGCCCGGCGTTGCGCAACGCATTCAACATGCTGCGCTTCGGCCCATCCGTGTCCGGCGCGGTAATATGGTAGGCGTCCGCGCTCATGCCATAACCGGCCAGTTCCGCATAAATCCTGGCTCCGCGCGCCTTGGCGTGTTCATATTCTTCCAGCACCAGCACACCTGCGCCTTCGCCCATCACGAAACCATCCCTATCTTTGTCCCAGGGGCGGCTGGCCGTGGCCGGGTCATCGTTGCGCGTGCTGAGCGCGCGCGCGGCGGAAAAACCGCCCACCGCCAATGCGCACATCGTCGCTTCAGACCCTCCGGCGATCATCACGTCCGCATCGCCATACTCGATGATGCGCGCCGATTCGCCGATGCAATGCGTGCCGGTGGTGCAGGCAGAAACCATCGCCAGATTCGGGCCTTTCAGTCCGAACATCACCGACAGATTGCCGGAGATCATATTGATGATGGTGCCGGGAATGAAGAACGGCGAAATTTTGCGCGGCCCTGCGGCCAGGTAATCATTATGCGTATCCTCGATCATCGGCAGGCCGCCGATGCCCGAACCGATGTTCACGCCAATACGTTCAGCATTCTGCTCGTTAACTGCCAGCCCGGAATCCTTGAATGCCTCGATCCCCGCCACCAGACCGAAATGGATAAACCTATCCATGCGGCGCGCATCCTTGGCGGAAAGAAATTTCGTGACATCAAAGTCTTTAACTTCGCCGGCGATCTGTGATGCCAACGCACTGGCATCGAAACTTGTAATTTTGGTAATGCCAGATTTCCCCGCGACGATGTTCTGCCAGACTGTAGGAATTCCTATACCGACTGGGGAAATGATCCCCAGTCCGGTAATGACGACTCTGCGTTTAGACAAACTGACTCCGTTAACTGGGGAACTAAGAAAAGGAAAAATTATTTCTGATGGTTGTTGACGTAGTCTATGGCTTGTTGCACGGTGGTAATTTTTTCCGCATCCTCATCCGGAATTTCGCATTCGAATTCTTCTTCCAGCGCCATCACCAGCTCAACCGTATCCAGGGAATCGGCGCCCAGATCATTGACGAACGAGGACTCGTTCTTCACTTCGGACTCGTTTACGCCGAGTTGTTCAGCAACGATTTTCTTGACGCGTTGTTCGATACTTGACATGTAACTCTCCCTACTTATGGTTATAAATTCAAAAAGCAGCGCGCATTCTACCAAACTTGCCCGGATTTCCAAACCCGATGGTGAATTTGTGTCAAATTGCGTATTCGGCCATCGCAAGAAATCATCAAACTGCTTGCTGCAACTCCCAATCATGGGAGGAAGGCGAAGCCCTCTGTTATCATTGCGCCATGCTCAATATCCAGAATCTGACTTACATCCAAGGCGGTACCCCGCTGTTCCAGCAGGCGAATTTGCAGGCATTCGCCAACCAGCGCATCGGCCTGGTGGGCAAAAACGGCTGCGGCAAGACCACCCTGTTCCGCCTGATACGCGGCGAACTCAAACCCGACGGCGGCGAAGTCTCGCTGCAAAGCGGCAAGACCATCGCCCATGTCGAACAGGAAATCGCCAGCTCGGCGCAGCCCGCGCTGGAGTTCGTGCTGGACGGCGATGTCCAGTTGCGCCAACTGGAAAAAATCCTGGCGCCCAAAAACAACGTCATCCAGCATGACGCCGCATGGTTCGAAGCCCAGCAGCGCTTCGAGGCCATCGACGGCTATGGCGCCAAGGCGCGCGCCGCGCAACTGCTGAACGGGCTGGGCTTCGCCAGCGACACGCTGGAACGTCCCGTAAACAGTTTCTCCGGCGGCTGGCGCATGCGCCTCAACCTGGCGCGCGCGCTGATGCACCGCGCCGACCTGCTGCTGCTCGACGAGCCGACCAACCACCTCGACCTGGAAGCCATACTCTGGCTGGAGCAATACCTGGCGCGCTATCCCGGCAGCATTCTGCTGGTGTCGCACGACCGCGAGTTCCTCAACGCCACCGTCAACCGCATCGCCCACGTCCACGACTGCGTCATCGACAGCTATACCGGTGATTACGACTATTTCGAGCGCGCCCGTGCCGAAAAAATTGCACTACAGAATCAGGCGTTCCAGACACAACAAGCGAAGATCGCGCACCTGGAAGACTTCGTGCGCCGCTTCCGCGCCAAAGCGACCAAGGCCAAACAGGCACAAAGCCGCGTCAAGGCGCTGGAGCGAATCACGCGCATCGCCCCCGCCCATGTTGCCGACGGCCATTTTGAACTGGAGATCGAAGCGCCGGAACGCAGCCCCGACCTGTTGCTGCGCGCCGAAAAAATGGGCTTCGCCTATGGCGAAAACAAGCTGTTCCAAAACGTCGATCTGATACTGCGCGCCGGCGCGCGCATCGCGCTGCTCGGTCCAAACGGCGCAGGCAAATCCACGCTGATCAAACTGCTGGTGGGCGAACTTATGCCTACCTCGGGCAAACTGGACATCACCCCGGACATCCGCATCGGCTACTTCGCCCAGCATCAACTGGAAAATCTCGACAGCGCGGCCACCCCGCTACGGCACATGGAGCGGCTGGCCCCCAAGGTAACGACGCTAGAGTTGCGTAATTTTCTCGGGCGCTTCGGCCTGGCCGGAGACAGCGAAGACCGCCCGGTGGCAAGCTTCTCCGGCGGCGAAAAAAGCCGCTTAGCACTCGCGCTGCTGGCCTGGCAAAAGCCCCATCTGCTGCTGCTCGACGAGCCGACCAACCACCTCGATCTGGATATGCGCGATGCCCTCACCATCGCGCTGGAAGAATACACCGGCGCGGTGGTGCTGGTGTCCCACGACCGGAGTTTAATTCGCGCCGTAGCCGACGAACTGTGGCTGGTAGCAGACGGCGCAGCCAAGCTGTTTGACGGCGACCTGGAAGACTACAAAGACTGGATCGAAACCCGCCGCCCGCGCGAAACGGTGCAAGCCAAGCCGGAAAAGCCGCTGCAGAAAGCCGCACCCAAACCAAACCGAAAGGCGCTGCTGTCGAAACGAACCAAGCTCGAAACCGAGCTGAACAAGGCGCAAACCGAACTGACCGAGATCAACCGCCAGCTTGGCGATCCGGCCACCTACAGCGAATGCAGCAGCGACTTCATCGCCGACCTGAATGTCCGGCGCGAGGTGTTGGAAAGCAGGGTCGCGGAACTGGAGGAAAGCTGGCTGGAGCTGGAGTTGAGTTTGGAGGAAGCGATGTAGGCACCGCCAACCGTAAGGCGCAATAACCCTGTCCTGAGCTTGTCGAAGGGCAACGGGCATTGCGCCGCATGTGTGTTTCATCCGGTGCAATGCGCTACGCTTATTGCACCCTACGCGGGCTGAACGCGGTGTTAAGTTTCGCAAGATAGGATGCGGTGACGAAGGAACCGCATCGTTCGCGATGATGCGGTTCGCAAGCTCACCACATCCTACGAAGCTGCTCAAACGACGCGGGGGCCATGAAGGCCCCCGCAATCTACCAGCCACTCTGTAACTTATCCAGCGCTCTACTCCATGTACATCCCGCCGTTCACGTGCAGCGTGACGCCGGTGATGTAGGATGCCCCCGGCCCGGCGAGGAAGGCCACGGCGGCGGCGACATCGGCAGGCTGGCCGAGGCGTTTCAGCGGCACGTGTTCAACCAGTTTGGCGCGCTGCTCTTCGCCCAGCCCTTGGGTCATGTCGGTGTCGATGAAACCGGGGGCGACGCAGTTCACGGTGATGTTGCGGCTGCCGATTTCCTGCGCGATGGATTTGGTGAAACCGATCATGCCTGCTTTGGAAGCGGCGTAGTTGGCTTGCCCGGGGTTACCCATGCTGCCGACCACCGACCCAATGTTAATGATGCGCCCGCCTCTGGCCTTCATCATGGCGCGCAGCACGGCGCGGCTGAGGCGGAACACCGACTTGAGGTTGGTCGCCAGCACGTCATCCCATTCCTCTTCGCTCATGCGCGCCAGCAGGTTGTCGCGGGTGATGCCGGCGTTATTCACCAGTATCGAAATTTCGCCGAATTGTTTGCGCAGTTCGCCCAGCATGAGTTCGGTTTGCGCGGCATCGTTGACGTTCAAGGCCATGCCCGCGCCTTTGATCTCCGCCGCATCCAGATAGGCGCTGATGGCTTGCGCGCCCGCCTCGCTGGTGGCCGTGCCGATCACCGTTGCGCCCTGCTTGCCGAGTTCCAGCGCGATGGCCTGGCCGATACCGCGGCTGGCTCCGGTCACTAATGCGATTTGCCCTTGCAGTGT
>FZPX01000191.1_pt1 | contig 11530 bp, 16 predicted proteins | sample 1534791 | NCBI WGS metagenome assembly FZPX01 (sample SAMEA104161951, study PRJEB21768) | metagenome | biome: subterrestrial habitat; feature: phreatic zone; material: underground water | place: France | collected 2016-06-01 | depth 60 m | reverse complement strand
TTTTTTTTAATGATGCGGCGACCACCGAGATCTACACTCTTTCCCTACACGACGCTCTTCCGATCTGGCTGATAGCTTCAGAATCAGATGGTATTCTCCCGCCATCAAAGGAGCTATCGTTCAGGCTTAGGATATCAACAAAGTCAGTAAACGCCTGCATCTCGAAGCTATCTCATTGGCTGGAACAAATCGATATCAACGTGATATCAGATATCAGCGCGATATCAGAAGGATATCAAGAGACACGCCTAGAGACAGAGACAGAGACAGAGGGAGAAAAAGAATACGATGCGCAAGCGCATCTCATGTCTTTGGGAGTTGAGAAGGGTTTAATTAAAGACTGGTTCGCAATCAGGAAAGCCAAGAGGCTTCCGAATACAGAAACAGCAATGGATGAGATGTTGCATGAGGTCGAGAAGTCTGATGTTGATGTACAGTCCGCTCTTAGGGAGTGTTGCTTAAGGGGGTGGGCTGGGTTCAAGGCGTCTTGGCTCAAAGATAAGATAAACGGTGCAGCATCTACCGCAATCTCTAAAGACGACGACCGGCGTAGGGCATCTGAGCTACTGACAGGAAGGAGGGATAATGGCGAACGAGTTATCGACGGTACAGCCTCAGTCGTTTCCTGAGAAGCTAGAGGCGCTTCCGGAATCCTGGATAGACAGGATATTCGCCCGCATGGAAGCGGCTTACGGCTCCCTGTTCCTAGACCGCTGGCGTGGTTGCAACATCGCCGAGGTTAAGAAGGTATGGGCGGAAGAGTTGCGGAGCTTCAGTGACTATCCGCAGAGCTTTGGGGTAGCCTTGAGGTTCATGATGGACGAATGCAAGTTTCCGCCTACGCTGCCGGAATTCGTACTGTTATGCCGAAAGGCGTACTCGATGCCAGAGAATCCGTTACTGCTTCCGGCGCCTGCTCCGCTTTCAAGGGAAGAAGCCGCACAACGGATGAGCGAGATTAAGGCCAGGTTCTTCAGCCAGAAGGATAGGGCTGCTGGTGAAAAGGAGAATGAAGAATGATCGCTTGCATGGGTGGATTCTGCCAATCTCGCACCAAGTGCGCCCACTACTATGCGCAATCTAACTCCGAGCCCTGCGAACGACTGTGCGGGACAATCGAGGAACCGGAGCCGATCCCCATGAAATTCGTAGAGAGCGGATTAGCCGGGCCGATGAATATGCTAACCGGAGGCGACCATGCTGCCTAACGATGTGGCCAGATGCCCAGGAGTAAGCGACGAAGAGGGATGGCGCGAAGGATGCGAGGATTGCATGCGCAGGACTACGGAACCGACTGGCGACATGACTTGGTGGATGCAGCCGCCTTCGGTTATCGTGTTTACGTGCGAATACTGGATTGACCCTGAGCGATGAATATAATTGATAACGTCTGAGGTAACCGGCGCCTGCTTGCAGGCGTCCGGTTGACCGAGAGGTTATGCCTCTCGCTACTACGGAGAAAGACAGATGATTTCCAGAACACAAACAGAACACGAGGCGATAAATGCGCGCGAATACCCAGGAACGCGCCAACTCTGCGTTGCATGCGGAGAACCGACAGGAAGATGCGAAGAGGACTCGGTTTACCTTGATGACCATGAGAAGTCACTTGGACCCCTATGCGGACGGTGCGTAGAAGAGCGACTGAACGGTCCCGGACTACCGGAATACTTGGCGAACGGCAATGGCCTACCAGAGGCATAACGTAAGTTAGGGCGCAAAAGTGACGCCTAACTTGTCGACTAAATGACTCAACCATCCCGCCAGCCAACCATAGCCGAAGCCGTAGAAATCATGCTATCCGCCAAGACAGACCAGCAGCGCCGAGCTAATCTAGTCTACTGGCAGAAATACGGGGAAGCGTTTGTTAAGATGGTAGCCGAGCAATACGAACGAAAGGGGAAGAAGTGAGCAAATCACAGCGTGCCAAGGGTTGCTCGTTTGAACGAGAGATAGCCAACCTCCTTACCGAGCGTCTTGGTCAGTCAGTCAAGCGCAACCTATCTCAATCCAGGGGCGGCGCAACAGAAGGATCTGACATCACCGTAGGCCCGTTCTCGATTGAGTGCAAGCGTCGGTCTAAGATAGCCATTTATGACTGGCTTCAGCAAGCACAGAGGGACGCCAAGCCCGGAAACACGCCAATCGTAGTAGCGCGGGCTGATGGGCGCAGGGCAGTGGCGATACTGGACTTAGAGGCGCTGATACCGCTGATTCAGGGGGAGCTTTGACCGGAAGAATTCTTTAGTCGGAACAACTCAAAGAAAGCCGGATGCATCCTCCGCTGCCCCGCCTCCCACTGCTGCCAGTTCCGGAGAGAGGTATAGACTAAAGAAGCCGCCTCAGATTGAGTCAAAGAACCGCGAGCGGCCCTTACTGTATCTCGGTCTGGACTGGACACGGTGCCACGGCGACGAAGATTAGGCATGATAAATCCTTCCGTAACCGTCATAAGTTACACTAATTGGCATGGCAACGGTCTTCGGACAGATCCAGTATTGCTCGATCATCTTTCGGATGTCTGCGAGATTGTGGTGATGGGTATGGCTCTGTGCGCGGCGCCGAATGGCCAGTTGAACGCGGAATAGTGGTATGGTGGTCATTGCGCATCCTCCAGACCACGGATATAGGCATACATCAGATCGGCAAGTTCTCTCTTCGGCAAATGACCACAACCGAGGACGTTATTGACTCCACCGCAATCATTGACCATCCGATGAAGTGAAACCCCACCATACGCATGGTCAAGATGGTAATTCCCGATGTTCGCATGATATTGACCGTCTGAACTCTTGGTGTAGGATTCCTCCGGGCTTCCGGTGATCTGGTTAATACGACGGCAGATGGCTTCTAGTTGCTTTTCGGTTACGCGGTTTGACATTTTAAGCTCCTGGTGGTTTGTCGGTATTGACAGTGCGAACAATAGACGCGCACAACCAACAAATCAAGGAAGTTATTTCTACGAGAACATAGACAGGTTGAATATGTGAGGATGATTGATATTGACAAAGTTAATTCAGAGCATTAAAGTTGCAAATGAACGGGCCTATTACCCAGGCCGGCAGAGGAAATCAACGTGCTAATACTCCGCCACGAACACTATGGGGCTACCCAGTGGAATACGATCAGCGCGAGCTACCATCAATATGGGTAGCATCATTGTAAAAACAGCAGGCCCCAATGGGTTAGGTTCTATTTAAGGTGACACATGGCTAATCCATCTACTTCAATCATCGAAATAGATCAAGACTCAATCATCGAGAGAGTTACGCAAGGCGAGCGTCTAATAGATATCGCCAAGTCTTACGGATTCACTTCCCATGCTGTCATATCAAAACATCTGGCAAGCAACCCTAAATACCAAGCGGCGAGAGAGTTAGCGCTCGAAGCAAGGATGGATGTCAGAGAAAGTGAGCTTGAAAGTGCTGATGACAGTGTTACAGTCGCGCGTGCACGGGAGCTTCTAAGCCACGCCAGATGGAGAGCAGAGCGCGAATGCCCCAGGAGATGGGGTGCCAAGCAGGAGATATCCACCGGGTTCGGTCAGTCTGGAGTGACGATCAACATTCAGACGGTCTCTCCCACTCAGTCAGTGGTAATCGATCAGATCGAGGATGAATCTCCCACTTCTGATAATGGCTGAGCATAACTAGTGTTATGTCAAATCACCATTTACCACTGATACCCAACCGCACCAAGATGACTATAGGACGTAAGTAGTACCACTAAGGACATAGACCAGCGCCACCGGAAGACTGGGTGCGCATAGGGGGGGGTGGGGCTAACGATGAATGATAAATTTACGGTATCCCCCTCCGTACTAAAAAAGGTTACTCGAAAGTTATCCACATGTCAGACGAACTCAATCTTGATTTAATTCCATGGCAGATGGAGGTATATCGGAGTCCCAAGAGATTCAAGGTAGTAGTAGCGGGTCGAAGATGTGGGAAGACCAGGTTGAGTGCGGTGGAGTTGATTACGAAGGGGATGCAGTGTAAGGACAGATTGGCGCGGGTGATGTATGTAGCGCCTACACAGGCGATGGCGATAGATTTGATGTGGGATTTGTTGATGGAGCTGGCAAGGCCGTTGATCGTGAAGGTGAATATCAACGATGGGAACATCTTCTTTATGAACGGGGTGACGATACAGATACGAGGGGCGGATAAGCCGGATCGGTTGAGAGGGAAGAAGTTGTTTTACTGTGTGTTGGATGAGATGAAGGATATGAAGGATTCGGTGTGGGAGGAGAATGTGAGTCCTTCCTTATCGGATATGGAGGGAGGGGCGTTGTTTATTGGGACGCCTGAGGCTGGGGAGAGTTTGTTCCGGGATTACTACGGGTTGGGATTGGATGAGAAGAATGTCGAGTGGGGGAGTTGGCATTTCACTACTTACGACAATCCGTATATCAAGAGGAGTGAGATTGAAGCTGCAAAGGGGCGGATCAGCACGTTTGCATTCAAGAAGGAATACTTAGCGTCTTTCGATACGGTAGGAAGCGAGATATTCAAGGATTCCTGGTTCAAGTACGGGGAAGAACCGGAAGAGGGGAGTTATTACATTGCAGTGGATTTGGCCGGGTTTGAACAGGTCAATGATCCAAACAAGAAGAAGTATCTCGATGACACGGCAATTGCAGTAGTCAAGGTAACGGACGACGGTAAGTGGTGGGTAAAGAAAGTTGAAGGCGGGAGATGGGATGTTCGGGAGACTGCTACCAGAATATTGATGGCGATCAGGACATTCAGGCCGATTTCAGTCGGAATCGAGAGTGGGTCTTTGATGAGAGCATTGATGCCTTACTTGTCAGACTTGATGAGGAAGAACAATGTTTATGCACACATAGAGGGCATTAATACGGCAGGAAGCAGCAAGAAGGGATTGACTCTGTCGAACCGGGTTATCTACAACCTTCAGGGGATGTTCGAGCACGGAAGGATTGTTTTCAACAAAAGAGAGAACATGGACAAGTTGAAGGATCAGTTGTTGATGTTTCCTTCTACCAAGGCACATGACGATTACGCTGACGCACTTTCGTTAATTTCCAGTCTTGTTACAACTTCGTATGCAAAGCAGGAAGAGAGCGAAGAATGGGAACCTATTGATATAGTGGCTGGATTGTGATAGGTTGCCGAAAATCAGGAGATTTCCATGGGAATGCTGACCACGAAGATGCGTAGGATGATGCCTAAAGAGGAGTTTGGCTTGCCTGTGAAGCGGGCATATCCAATGCCCGACAAGTCCCATGCAGCCAATGCAAAAGCCAGATCGGCCCAAATGCTCAACGAAGGTAAGTTGAGTGTTTCCGAGAAGAAAAAGATAGATTCCAAGGCAAACAAGATTTTGAAGAAGAAATAAGATGAAAGCATCCGATGTCAGCTATGAGAACACCGGACAGGTCATTGATCCTGTTTCAGAGGAGAAATCGACAAAATACTATGAGCCGTCAGATAACGATAAGGAACTGACGGCTTTTGTCATTGACCATACCGATCGGTGGCGTGACTATCGCGACCAGAACTTCATTGAAGACTGGGAGAAGTACGAAAGGATATTCCGGGGTCAATGGGCATCACAAGACAAGCAAAGACAGTCTGAGCGATCCAGGATCATCTCTCCTGCCACTCAGCAAGCCGTTGAAACAAGGCATGCAGAGGTGATGGAGGCTATTTTTGGGCAAGGAGAATTCTTCGATATCAAAGACGACATCAAGGATGCAAACAACACTCCTATCGATGTTGAAATGATAAAGAATCAGCTTTACGAGGACTTCTCTCAAGACAAGATAAGGAAATCCATCGACCAGATCGAGTTGATGGCAGAGATTTATGGAACAGGAATCGGGGAAATCATCGTCGGTTCAGAAAAGCAGTACAAACCGATGACCGTTCCCATCGATCAGAAGACACAAGCCTACGGCGTTGGGGAAAAAGACCGGGTTACCATCAAGATCAATCCGGTTAATCCGAAGAACTTTCTTTTTGATCCTAATGGGACATCGGTAGATGACTGTATGGGGATCGCCATAGAACGTTATGTTTCCCTCCACAAGATCGTCAAGGGAATCTCTGATGGGAAGTATCTGAAAGTCGATATTTCATCGATGTATAAGGATGATTCCCTTGAGGCTACTCAAGAAACAACGAATTATCAGGATGAAAAGGTACTTCTACTGACCTATTATGGGTTAGTTCCGAGGTCATTCCTGCAAAAAGAAGATGAAGAGATCGTTGATTTATTGGGTAAAGAAGAAGAATTCAGCGAAGAAATAGAAGATTACGCAGACATGGTTGAAACCATTGTCGTAATTGCAAATGGATCGATTCTCCTGAAGGCAGAAGAGTCTCCCTACATGATGAAAGATCGTCCTGTAATCAGTTATCAGGACGACACGGTTCCGAACAGGCTTTTAGGCCGTGGAACGGTAGAAAAAGCCTTCAACATGCAAGTTGCCATTGACGGCTCTATGCGGTCCCACATGGACGCACTGGCGCTTACTGTCGCCCCCATGGTTGGAATGGACGCTACCCGACTTCCCAGGGGTGCCAAGTTCGAGGTTATGCCTGGGAAAGCCTTCATGACTAATGGGGCTCCCAACGAGATCATCTATCCATTTAACTTTGGGACAAATGACGGTCAAGCACTGGTAACAAGCAAGGAATTTGAAAGAATGTTGCTTATGGCAACCGGGACCATTGACTCAAATGGACAAGTATCCCAGGTTTCCCGTGATTCAGGTGGTCTGGATATGGCAACCGCCACGATCATCAAGAAGTACAAGCGGACGCTAGTGAATTTCCAAGAGGATTTTCTGATTCCATTCATCAATAAAGCCGCTTGGCGAAGAATGCAGTTCGATCCGGAACGGTATCCTTCTGTCGATGTTAAATTCATCCCAACGGCAACCCTTGGGATCATTGCCCGTGAATACGAGCAGAAACAACTGGCTTTCCTGATGCAGACGTTAGGTGCGCAGAGTCCTTTGACCCCAATTCTCATGCAGGGAATCCTGAAAAACTCTTCCATTTCAAATCGAGAGGAAATGGTTCAACAAATGCAGAAGATGTCCCAACCAGACCCGCAATCTCAACAAATCGGGAATCAAAAGGCCGTTCTTGAGATTCAACTGCTGGATGCTCAAGTCAAAACATTAAAATCCAAGATTGCAGAAACCATGGCGAACACCCAAAAATCAACTGTCGAAGCTCAACTGGCCCCGGATGAGACAAAAGCAAAGGTTCTTTCTGCTATTTCCAGAAATCTTCCTTCAGACGATAACCAGGCCAATGCAGAGTTTGATCGCCGGGTTACGATTGCAGAATTGATGATGAAAGAGGAAGATTTGAGGGTTAAAAAGGCCGCTGTTGTGTCACAAGCATCCGCGATGGATAAAGAAAAACAGCAGACGAATGATTACCTGGCCACTGTTAAAAATCTCATTCAATGAAAGACAAAATCCTTTCTATACTGAGGCCGAATGCTAGAACAGACGTAAAACTATCTGTTATCTCGCTTTTCATAGCTAAAGTATTGGAAGGAGTCAATGTTCGGATTGATAATCTCGAACAAAGACACCTTCAGAAGGGTGATAAGGGAGAAAAAGGCGATAAAGGTGAATCAGGAAAAGATGGAAAGAACGGATTTAATGGTAAAGACGGGATTGACGGAAAAAATGGTAAATCAGGAAAAAATGGAATCGATGGAAAGTCTGGAGTTTCAATTATCGACGCAGAAATTGATGTTGACGACCATTTGGTATTTCAGTTATCCAATGGGGAAATCATAGATTCTGGAGAACTTCCAGCGAAAGAATCCAAATTTAATGTTGCTGTTTCCGGAAACTCATGGCAGATTCATGTAGGGACAACGCCCCCAGGAAATCCTCAACAAAATGCATTATGGTATGATATTTCTTAAAAAGGGAATCAAACATGGCCAACGCAATCTATCCAAAGTACAAAGAAGCCCTCATTACCGGCCTGTCGAATTCCGCCCTTAACGGTTCCGGTACGACCGGCGTCTACGCGGCTCTCGTCGATACAGGAACTTACACCTATAACGCTGCCCACCAATATTTCTCAGACCTGTCCGGCGTTGTCGGAACGGATCAGGAGATCGGCGCGACCAAGACTTACACGAACGGAGTCTTCGACGGTGCCGACGTGACCTGGCCAAGCGTGACTGGCGCTAGTTGCGAGGCCATCGTCCTGTACGTCAAGAATGCTGGGGCGAACACGACTTGGCGACTGGTGGCGTATATCGATACCGGAGTAACCGGACTTCCTGTGACGCCCAACGGTGGGAACATAGGCTGTTCCTGGAACGCGAGCGGTATCGTCGGTCTGTAAATGGCCCTACTCGACTTCTACTATTGGCTGACCAAAGGCTTGGCACTCTCGCCGTCCGAGATCGATGCTCTGCGTTTGCGTGACCTATTGCGACAAGCCCAAGGGAGCGCGTAATGCTTCTACTCACCAGTACCAGCGACATCGTCCGTGTCGTTACTAGCGCCGCGGCATCAGTCACGGCGCATACGGACTACGTCGACAACAACGCCGGAACGATCACACCTGGACGCACCAACACGGCCACAATCACTACGGCGACCACGACCACAATCGTCGGCAGCCCTGGGGCATCAGTACAGCGCAACGTCAAGGCGATCCACCTGACCAACAATCACGCCAGCATTGCTACTCAGGTGACGGTGCAGCACTTCGATGGTACGAATAGTGAAGACCTGATGGGCGTCACGCTGCTCCCTGGTGAGAATCTGATCTTCTCTGCCGATGGAACCTGGAAGCATCATGACGCGCAAGGCGCGGAGTATTTTCCAACAGGCCCTGTTGACCAGATGGCGCTCACCGGTATCGCCGGCACCATCGCCGAATCCATGCCCCGTATGCTCTGCTCGGAAGCCAACTTGTCGGCGCTCACCAGCGGCACGCTGTATCTGGTAGCGGTGTATCTACGGGCCGGTCAGGTAGTGAGTAACGCAAGTTTCTTCTCCGCCACCACGGCGCTGGCTTCCGGAACGAATGGATGGATGGCGCTGTTCGATGGCAGCCGTAACCTGCTGGCCAACACGGCGAACTGGACATCGGAAGCATGGGCAGCCAACACCATCAAGACCAAGGCGTTTACCGCGTCGTACAAGGTGCCGACGAACGGCATCTACTACGTGGGACTGATGGTAGCCGCCACGACCGTCCCAACGATGAAGGGCCTGGCCGCCAAGACCGCCGCGCAATTGGCCGGGCAAGCGCCGATCCTTCACGGGAATAGCAGCACCGGTCTGACCACCACCGTCCCGAATCCGGCTGCTGCCATCACCGCAGGCGTAAACGCGCTCTGGTGTGCGTTGACGTAAGGGGGGGAGACCTTGACGCAGGTAGTCTTTACTGGCTCCAGCGGTACCACCCTCGGAACAACAAGCACGTGGACGAACATCGCCGCCGGAGCGATGACAACGGCTGCGACGATTCAGTCCAACAAGCTCCGTCCGGCGAATTGGGCCGACGAATCAGTCACGAACGGTCTTACGACAGACCCAAACACTTCGCAAGCCGTCATCGCGTCTGGGGGCACCTTTGCAGGCGGGCAGACCGTTCATCTCTGGGCTAATGCATCCGCCAACGGATCGACAGGATACGATTGCCGCATCACCTCGACGCAGACTGAGGTTTACCGGAACGGAACGTGGTTCTCATCTCAAGCCGTGACGCTTGGCGCGCTCGCCGCTGATACCACCTTCAAGTTCAACAACTCCTCAGGCGTCCTGACGCTACTCAAGGACGGCTCGGCTTTCGCTTCATTCACTACAGACGGGTCGCCGCTCAGCGGCGGGTATTCCGGCTTCGGCCTATATGACGGGGGAACGCTAGACAGCATCGACGCTCTGTCATGGTCTGACGGCATCACCGGCAGCATCACCGATCAACCAGATAGCGCCAGAATCACCGACGGCGACAAGGCGTATCTCAAGGTCGGCGGCCTTGGACTGACCGATTACCAGTGGCAGGATAATCGGGGCGGCTCGTTCGCCAACTGCCCTGATGGCACGGGCGCGACGACGGCCGACTACGTGACGGCGGCATTGGCGACGGCCGCCAGTGGCCGGCAGTACCGGTGCTTGTGCAACTCGGGTACGCTCACCTCCGACGCGGCGACGATCACGGTCGACGCCAAGCGTAGCGGCACGCTCGGCCAGTTCGACACGTGCATGCGCATTCAAGGGTGGTTCTGAGTGACCGACACTGATCTGATCCTTGCAGGGTGGTTTGACGAAGACCTCATCGTTTCCACTGGTGCGGCTACTCAGACCCTGACCCCGGGCCTGTTCTCGAACTCGGGCGCGTTCTACCCTGCAACGCTCTCCTTGTTTGGCGGGACTCAGACGCTGTTGCCGAGCCGATACGACAATAGCCAGACGTTCTACAGCCCCACGGTCACGCAGTCGGGTGGGGCTCAATCGCTCACCCAAGCGTCGAGGTTCGATAACTCGGCGACGTTCTACGCACCAACGGTATCACCTGGGCCGGTATCACTGACGGCACCATTGCTCTCGAACACGAACACGTTTTACGGTCCGACGGTTTCGGCGACATATAGCCTGACGCCGGGCCTGTACCAGAACACGCAGACGTTCTTCGCGCCGACAGTCACGCCGGGGGCGGTCAGTCTCACAGCGCCCCTACTGACGAACAGCAACACGTTCTATTCACCTACGGTTACGCGCGGCGCGGTAACGCTGTCTCCGCCCCTGCTGTCGAATTCGCAGACGTTCTACTCGGCGACGGTGACGGTTGAAGGCGTCACGCTGTCGCCTCCGCTACTGGTCAATGAATCGCAATTCTTCGCGCACAGCCTATACATCGGCGATGTCGTGCTGGCGACGGAGTTCTTCCAGAACGCGCAGTCGTGGTACGGGCCGACGATCACCGCCGGGCCAGTAACGCTACAAGCATCGCGGTACGACAACATCTCGGGGTTCTACGCGCCGACCGTTGTCGCGACCTACGACTTGACAGCTCCGCTGCTGGAGAACGCGAACGAGTTCTTCGCTCCTGATATCCTGCCAGGAGAGATTGGTCTGGTTTCGGGATTCTTCCAGAATGAGAACAGATTTTGGTCAGAAACGATCACTCAGTACGCTGTCGGCGGGTATCCATCTCCTAATGACGTAAGGCTTGGCGTGAAGTATGGTCCGAATGGGAATGACTATACAGGAACACTTATAGCAAATAATCGGATTAAGTTATGGGATGGATCAAACTGGGTTACTAATCCAATTAAAGCGTGGGATGGTGGGAAATGGGTATAACAAAAGAACTTCAGGAATACTACGAAGCCAGACTGAGCATGTTTGGTGAAAAAGGATGGAAAGACTTGATCGAGGATGCTGAAAAGATGCTTGTTTCGATCAACGATATATCTTCTGTTCAGGATGCCGTGGCATATGCTGCGGTGCATTGGCAGTTGCACGGTTATGTTGCCTGGGAATATTTTCTCGGCAGTGTGGTGTCCG
>FZPX01000030.1_pt1 | contig 11533 bp, 11 predicted proteins | sample 1534791 | NCBI WGS metagenome assembly FZPX01 (sample SAMEA104161951, study PRJEB21768) | metagenome | biome: subterrestrial habitat; feature: phreatic zone; material: underground water | place: France | collected 2016-06-01 | depth 60 m | reverse complement strand
GACGGCACACCGACGGTAATTTTCGCCGGAGAAGAATACGGCACCGGCTCCAGCCGCGACTGGGCGGCGAAAGGCACGCAATTGCTCGGCGTGAAAGCGGTGATCGCGAAATCCTACGAGCGCATCCACCGCAGCAATCTGGTCGGCATGGGCGTGCTGCCGTTGCAATTCAAGGGCGATGCCAATGTCGCCGCGCTGCATCTGACTGGCGAGGAAACCTTCGACATCGGCGGCATTGATGAAAATTTGAAGCCGCGACAGGATGTGACGCTCACCATCCGGCGCAAGGATGGCAGCACGCAACAAGTGCCGCTGTTGCTGCGTATTGATACGCCGATCGAGGTGGACTACTACCGGCACGGCGGGATATTACCCTATGTGTTGCGTGAGCTGGTATCGAGGTAAGCAATATGCCCCAGACGCCGCATATCGAACGCCACTTCCGCGCCTCGCAAACGGTGCGTGACATTGTCATCGGCATGGCCGATGGATTGACGGTTCCGTTCGCGCTGGCGGCAGGGCTATCCGGCGCGGTTGCGTCCAGCCATATCATCACCACAGCGGGTATCGCGGAAATCGCCGCCGGTTCGGTTGCGATGGGGCTTGGAGGTTACCTCGCGGCACGCGGTGATGCCGAACACTATGCAAATGAACTGAACCGCGAACAACAAGAAGTACAAACGATACCGGAACAGGAAGCCGTCGAGATCGTCGAGGTGTTCAAGGCTTATGGGGTATCGGCGGAACAATGTGCGCCGGTGGTTGCTGCACTGCGCACGGATCGCGAAGCATGGGTGCGCTTCATGATGCGTTTTGAACTCGGCCTGGAGCAACCGGAGCCTGGGCGGGCGACACAAAGTGCGGCGACAATAGCCTGCGCCTATGTCGCGGGCGGACTGATCCCAATCGCGCCCTATTTCGTGGCCTCCAGCGTTACTGAAGCGCTCCCCTACTCTGTCGCTGTCACCCTGATTGCGCTGGCGGTGTTCGGTTACGTCAAGGGCGGCTACACCGGAACATCGCCCTTGCGCAGCGCCCTGCAAACCCTGCTGATCGGCGGCGCTGCTGCGGCAGCCGCGTTTGTTTTGGCGCGGGCTATTTCATAGGCGCACTCATAAATTGATGTATAGCGGCACTTGAGGCAAGATGCGCGCGCGGGAATTTTCCGAAACAGATTTTGTAACCACAAAAATAACGAGAGAGAGATATGGGCGCTCAGTGGAAAGCCAGACACAAAGAAATCGCAGCGAACGCAAAGGGCCGCATTTTCGGCAAGCTGTCCAAGGAAATCATGGTCGCAGCGCGCGCTGGCGCCGATCCGGATATGAACCCGCGCTTGCGCCTGGTGGTGGAGCAGGCAAAAAAATCATCCATGCCGCGTGAAACGCTGGAGCGCGCCATCAAAAAGGGCGCGGGCCTGCTTGATGGGGGAGTGAACCTGGAGCGGCTTGTCTATGAGGGCTTCGCACCGCATCGGGTGCCCGTGATCGTCGAGTGCCTGTCAGACAATATCAACCGCACGCTCTCCAGCATGCGCGTGTTGTTTCGCAAGGGGCAGCTAGGCGCATCGGGTTCGGTGTCGTGGGATTTCAACTATCAGGGGATGATCGAGGCGACGCCTAAATCCAAAGATGCAGACGCGGAGCTTGCGGCCATAGAGTCCGGCGCACAGGATTTTGAGTCCGCCGAAGAAGGCGCAACGTTATTTATCACCGATGCTACCGATCTGGATGCGGTGTGCCGCGCGCTGCCTACGCACGGGTTTGCCGTGCAGTCTGCCCAGTTAGGCTACCGGCCAAAAAACACGGTCACGCTGAACGACGCCGAGCGCGAAGAAGTTGAAGCGTTTCTGGAAGCAATTGATGCGGATGATGACGTGCAGTATGTCTATGCGGGGCTGGCCGGTTAGTGAGCGATAGGAACCGGGGTCGAATAAATTTTCCGGGCTACAGGAGGAGATCATGACCAGCAGAAAAGAACGCGACTCATTCGGCGTCATCGAGGTTCCCGCCGCGCGGATGTGGGGTGCACAGACACAGCGTTCACTCGATCATTTCCATATTTCATCCGAGCGCATGCCGGAAGACATCATCATGGCTCTCGCTGAAGCCAAACGCGCCTGCGCACTGGTCAACCGTGAACTGGGATTGCTGAAAGCAGAGAAGGCGGATGCCATCGTGAAGGCGGCGGATGAAGTGCTGGAAAGCCTGCATAGCCAGGAGTTTCCGCTGTCCGTGTGGCAGACAGGATCGGGCACGCAGAGCAACATGAACATGAACGAGGTGCTCGCCAACCGCGCTTCGGAACTGCTTGGCGGTGTGCGCGGCGAAGCGCGCAAGGTTCACCCCAACGATGAAGTCAATCTCGGCCAGTCGTCCAACGACATTTTTCCCACCGCGATGCATGTGGCCGCCGTCACCGGTATCCGGCACAATCTGCTGCCGTCATTGCGCGCGTTGCGCGCTACCCTGAAAATAAAATCCGGCACATTCGAAGACATCATCAAGATCGGGCGCACCCATTTGCAAGATGCCACCCCGCTGACACTGGGTCAGGAATTTTCCGGCTATGTGGCGCAACTGGATCTCGCGGAATCGGTGATACTCGCCGCACTTGCTCCGCTTTACGAACTGGCGGCAGGCGGTACGGCAGTGGGCACGGGGCTGAACACTCACGCCGAATTCGGCGCGCGCGTCGCCGCAGAATTGGCGCGCAGAACGGGCGCGCCGCTCAAGAGCGCCGCCAACAAATTTGCCGCGCTGGCCGCGCACGATGCGCTGGTAGCCGCGCATGGCGCGCTCAAGACGCTGGCCGCCGCGCTGATGAAAATAGCGAATGACGTGCGCTGGCTGGCCTCCGGACCGCGCTCCGGCCTGGGAGAGATCAGCATCCCGGAAAACGAGCCGGGAAGCTCGATCATGCCGGGCAAGGTAAACCCGACCCAATGCGAAGCGCTGACCATGCTGTGCTGCCAGGTATTCGGCAACGACGTAGCGATCACCATCGGCGGCGCATCGGGCAACTTCGAGCTGAATGTGTTCAAGCCGCTCATCGCGCACAATTTCATGCAGAGCGTGCGCCTGCTCGCCGACGGCATGGCAAGCTTCGAGGAATACTGTGTGCGCGGCATCGAGGCCAACCATGTGCGCATCGCAGAGCTGGTGGAACGCTCGCTGATGCTGGTGACCGCGCTGGTTCCGCACATCGGATACGACCGTGCCGCCGAAATCGCCAAGCGCGCGCACCGCGAGGGTGGCACGTTGAAGCAGGCGGCACTGGCGCTAGGCTATGTTACGGAAGATGAGTTCGACTTATGGGTGCAGGCGGCGGATATGGCTCGCCCAGGGATGGGTTGAATTAGCCGCAGATATGCTTCCTGGATTATCATGAATAATGCTGCCCACTGGAAAGTATGCATAATTACCCATTTGCCCGTATGCTTTGGTGCATGACTGGCGCAGCTGCCGGCATCGCTTTAGCACTGTCTCTGGCTGGGCCACACGCAACGCCATTTCTCTTGGCTTCCCTCGGTGGCTCCACGGTCTTTCTCTTCGGACTCACGCGTGCCCCTGCTACGCAGCCTCGCGCCCTTTTTGGCGGTCATCTCGGTGGCGCACTTATCGGCATTGCCTGCTACCAAGCTTTTGGCGATGCACTATGGGTATATACGCTTGCCCAAGTGCTGGCCTTGTCCTTCATGCTCATCACCAAAACGGTTCACCCTCCCGCTGGCGCAAACCCCATCCTTATGGTTTACGCCCATGCGGGTTGGTCAGCACTCTGGCAGCCTGTATTTCTCGGGGTAGCCTCCCTCGCCATTGTTGCCTCCATCTGGAGCAGGCTCTACCCTGGACTCGCCCACTACCCGGTCTCATGGCTTGACCGCTCACCACCAAGTACATTCTGGGGCGGATGGGATAGATAATAGAAGCCTTCATCTAACGCCTCCACCAGTTTTCAGCAAGCCCAAAAACTGGCTGAATATCTGTACTACCCTGCTCCCTGAATCAACTGTTCCAGCCTGATGCGCCCGTGCGGGGTAGTCATCACCATCAATACGTCGCCATCATGCACGACGTGCTGCATAGTCGGGTTAAACACCCACTTTCCTCCCTGCCTGATGGCGAGCAAAACACAATCACGCGAGGCAAGATTAAACATGGCGATCAATTTGCCTGAAAAACCTGATGGGACGATAACTTCTTCCATGCGCAAGTTGTCGTCCGACTTGATCATTTCATCGAGGAACGACTCCACATTCGGGCGCACCATCGCCGATACGATGCGCAGGCCGCCGGTAAAGTCCGGCGACACGATTTCGTCCGCACCGGCGCGGCGCGTTTTTTCCACATTCTTCACGTCGTGGCAACGCGCCACCACACGCAGCTCCGGATTAAGCTGCTTGGCGCTGAGGCTGATCACCAGGTTCTGGCTGTCGTCCGAAGCCACCGCAAATACCCCGCGCGCGCGTTTGACCCCGGCTGCAAGCAGGATGTCATTGTCGGTGGCATCACCATGCATGTATAACTGATCTGGATATCTAGTCAGATATTTTTCAATTTGCCCCAGGTTTGCGTCCAGGATTACGCAAGGGCGCCCGGTCGTCGCCAACTCATTCGCCACGTTGCTGCCCACGCGCCCCATGCCGCATACAATGTAGTGGCCTTTCAGTTTTTCGATCCGCTGCAGCATTTTTTTTCTCCGCCAAGAAACATTGATATCCCCTTCCAGCATGAACGCCGTTACTGTTGAAAGCACATAGCCCAGCACCCCGATCCCGGTGATGCCGATAAATACTGTGAACAGCCTGCCATATTCATACTGCGTAACGTCAACCGCCTCAATGTAGCCGATGGTGGAGATGGTGATAAAGGTCATGTAAAAGCAATCCAACCAGGAATACTGCTCGCCTCCAAGCAAACGGTAACCCAACGTGCCAACCGCCATTACCAGCAACAAAGCCAGCAAGGCGTACAGCAGGTGCCGCATTATGTTTGAACTATTTTCTGCGTTAATCGCACCCATCATTCATCCGGGGCGTTGCCATTCTGGGACAGCACATCGGAAAAACCGAACTGGCGTAAATCACGTATGCGCATTGGGTACAGAACCCCGTCCAGATGGTCGCACTCATGCTGCACCACGCGGGCATGGAAGCCGCTCACCGTGCGGTCTATCAACGCGCCATATTCGTCATGGCCACGATAGCGGATAGTCTTTAACCGCGGCACCAGACCCCGCAGACCGGGTACGCTGAGACAACCTTCCCAGCCTTCTTCCAGCGTCTCCGACAAGATCGTAATCACCGGGTTGAGCAACGCCGTCTGCTGCACCTCTTCGGCGTCGGGATAGCGCGGATTATGTTGCATACCAAAAATTACCACGCGCAGGTTCACGCCGATCTGCGGCGCGGCCAAACCCGCGCCATCCAGCGCCCGCATCGTGTCGCGCATGTCCGTCAGCAAGGCATGCAATTCCGGCGTACCGAAGGAAGCAACCTCTTCCGCGCGGCACAGCAATCGCGCATCGCCCATACGCAGCACTTGCCTAACAGACATGGCAAGCAGCCCCCTGATGACGAAATCCGCCATGCCCACTTCCCTCTCCCTCTGGCGGGAGAGGCCGCAGCCGCCAACTTTTTCGCCCGAATTGAACCCATGAACCAAAAGCGTAGCGAGAACGGGCGCTGCTGTAGGAGCCCAATTTATTGGGCGATATGATATTGATGATCGCGCAATAAATTTCGCTCCTACATACGACCGTATTCACAGAGCACCAAGGTTCATGGGTAGGGGGATAAGGGGTCGCCCCGCGAGTTTTTACGTTAATCGTCATTGCATTCCACCAGGCATTCCAGAATGTTGCGCACGCGAGCCATAGCCGGCTGCGCCACCGCGCTGATAGCCTCCATGTGCACGCCATTGCGGCTGCTTCTGCGTCCGGCAGCGTCGTTGACCACCACCGCTATGGCGGCGTAACTCAGGCCGAGTTCTTTTGCCAGCGAGGCTTCCGGCATGCCGGTCATACCCACTATATCGGCGCCGTCGCGCTCCAGGCGGTTAATTTCTGCTGCTGTTTCCAGGCGCGGTCCTTGTGTGGCGGCATACACGCCGCCATCCCGGCAAATTTCATTGGCGCGCCGCGCCGCATCGAGTATTTGCCGGCGCAATTCCGGGTCATAAGGATAGGTGAAATCAATATGCGTCACCGGGCGGTCGCGCCCATCAAAGTAAGTAAAGGCACGTCCGTAAGTGTAGTCAATCATCTGGTCCGGCAACACGATGACACCGGGCGACAGGTCGGCGCGTATGCCGCCCACCGATGCGACCGATACGATGCGTGTGGCGCCCTGTTCGCGCAGCGCCCACAGGTTGGCGCGGTAATTCACTTCGTGCGGAGGGATGGTGTGCCCGTAGCCGTGGCGCGCCAAAAACATCACCTCATGTTGCCGCAAGCGGCCAAAGGTAATCGCACCGGAAGGTTCTCCATAAGGCGTGCGCATCACCTGGCGATGCGTGATTTCCAGATTGGCCAATTGCGTCAGCCCCGTTCCACCGATAATTGCCAGCATCCTAATTATTCCTTTTTTACCGCATAAATCGCGGGCAGGTTGCGCCATGCGCCATGTATATCCATGCCAAACCCGAAAACAAAGCGGTCAGGCAATTCCATGCCGACAAAATCGGCTTGGATCGGCTTGTCCTTGCCATTCAGCTTATCGGCAAATACTGCGCAGTAAAACCCGGCGGCGCCCTGATCCATTACACGCCGTTTGACTGCATCAAGCGTTTCGCCCTCGTCGAGAATGTCATCCACTACCAGCACCACCCTGCCGCGCATGTTCTCGCGTGGTTCGACTTTCCAGTGTAGCGCACCGCCCTCGTTATTGCTTCCATAGCGCGACACATGCACATAATCGAAATCGAGCGGAAAATCCAGCAGCGGCAGCAACTGGCCGGTAAACACCACCGCGCCGCCCATCACCGAAAGCACCAATGGGTGCACCCCGGCCATTGTGGAATTGATTTCCTGCGCCACTCGCGCCACCGCAGCCTGCACTTCTTCCGCCGTGCACAGCAGTTCGGCCTGTTGCAGGATGTCGCGCGCTTGCTGGCTAGACAGCATCATTCAACATAGATTAAAACGCCACCAGGCCGGTTACAAAGCTGATTGCTTCCTAAAGTTTAACGCCGCCAGGTACTCCGCAAACTCATCGCGCAATTCCGGGTGCTTCAGGCCCAACGCCACTGTCGCCTTGAGATAGCCCAGCTTGGAGCCGCAATCGTAACGGATGCCTTTAAAACGGTAAGCCAGGAGTTTTTCTTCCCGCAACAACGCGGCGATGCCATCGGTCAACTGGATTTCGCCGCCCGATCCTGCCCGCACCATTGCCAGGTGATGGAAAATGCGTGGTGTCAGCAGATAGCGCCCGACCACCGCGAGAGTCGAAGGCGCGACTTCCGGGCTGGGTTTCTCGACGATGCCGTGCACCTGCTCCACTCTCTGCTCCAGATTGTTGGCGCTGACGATGCCGTACTTCCCCGTCTCGGCGCGCGGCACGTCTTGCACACCCAGCACCGAACAGTGATGGCGTTCGTACACTTCAACCATCTGCTTGACGACGGATGGTTCTCCATCAATCAAGTCGTCAGCCAGAATGACTGCAAACGGCTCGCCCTGCACCACCGGTCGCGCGCACAATACAGCGTGACCCAGCCCGAGCGCTTGCGGCTGGCGGATGAAAATGCAGTTCACATGCCTGGGGATTACTTCCTGCACCGCGCGCAGCAAATCGTGCTTGCCGTGCGCAGCAAGTTCAGCTTCCACTTCGTAAGCCGTGTCGAAATGATCCTCGATAGAGCGTTTGTTGCGCCCGGTGATAAACACCATATCGGTGATGCCCGCCGCCACCGCCTCTTCCACGGCATACTGAATCAGCGGCTTGTCCACCACCGGCATCATCTCCTTGGGGCTGGCTTTGGTGGCGGGGAGAAATCGACTGCCCATGCCAGCAACAGGAAACACAGCTTTGGTAATTTTTTTCATGTTGATTCGTATTCCTTCAATCGTTGCGTAAATTCTTGTTCATTCCACACCGTTACGCCCAACTCCTGCGCCTTGTCCAGTTTGCTGCCAGCTTCGGCACCGGCCACCACACAAAAGGTCTTCTTGGACACGCTGCCGCTGACTTTGGCACCGAGTGCTTCCAGCCTCTCCTTGGCATCATCGCGACTCATGCTGAGTGTACCAGTAAGCACAAAAGTCTTGCCAGCCAAAGGCAAATTTTCGACTGGCTCGCCTTCACTCTCCTTCAGGCTTACACCGCCCCGATTTTCACCCAGCAAATCATCTATCACATCAACATTATGTTTTTCCCTGAAGAAAGCAAAAATACTTTGTGCCACCACTGGCCCCACATCAGGAACTTGTTGCAACCGTGCCTCATCTGCGTCCATCAAATTTTTCAATTTACCGAAATGGCGCGCCAAATCTTTTGCTGTTGTCTCGCCTACGTTGCGGATGCCCAGCGCATAAATGAAGCGGGCCAGCATAGGATGTTTGCTGCGCGTAATGGCATCAATGAGGTTTTGCGCAGACTTCTCGCCCATGCGTTCAAGATTGGCGAGTGTTGGCGAATCCAGCTTATACAAATCGGCGGGTGTGCCCACGATACCGCCATCCACCAGTTGCTCCACCAACTTATCACCCAGCCCTTCGATGTCCATGGCACGGCGGCTGGCAAAGTGCAGCAATGCCTGTTTGCGCTGCGCCGGACAAAACAACCCGCCCGTGCAACGCCAGTCTGCTTCGCCAACTTCACGCACGATGGTGCTACCGCACACCGGACATTTGCCTCCCAGCAGTTTGAATAAATCGAATGGCTTTCCCGCGTGCACCGGGCGTTTATCCAGCACCACCGCCGCCACTTCCGGAATCACGTCGCCCGCACGGCGCACGATTACCGTGTCGCCGATGCGCACGTCCTTGCGCCGTGTCTCGTCCTCATTGTGCAGCGTGGCATTACTCACCGTGGTGCCGCCGACGAACACCGGTTCCAGTTTCGCCACCGGCGTGAGCTTGCCGGTGCGTCCGACCTGGATGTCTATGTCGCGCACTACGGTCATCTGTTCTTCCGCCGGGAATTTGTGCGCCACCGCCCAACGCGGCTCGCGTGTGACGAAGCCCAACTGTTCCTGCAAGGAAAGGTCGTTGACCTTGTACACGACGCCATCAATGTCGAACGGCAGGCTGTCACGCTTGGCCGCGATACGGCGATGAAAACCCACCAACCCTTGCGCACCCTGAGCCACCGCACGCTCATCGCACACCGGCATATTCATTTTTTCCAGCGCATCGAGCACCGCACTGTGCGTTGCGGGTATATCCCAGCCTTGCACCTCTCCCAGACCGTAGGCAAAGAACGACAGCGGGCGGCGCGCGGCCAAAGCCGGATCGAGCTGGCGGATGCTGCCTGCCGCGCCGTTGCGCGGGTTCACCAGCGTGGGCAAGCCCTGTTCACGCTGGCGTTCGTTGTAGCGCTCGAAATCGCGTCGGCTCATGTAAGCCTCGCCGCGCACTTCCAGCACCGACGCAGCGCAGCCTGTCAGCCGTTGCGGAATCTGGCGCATGGTGCGGATGTTTTGCGTCACATCTTCGCCGATTTCTCCGTCGCCGCGCGTGGCAGCCTGTACCAGCACGCCATGCTCGTAGCGCAGGTTGATCGCCAGCCCGTCGAATTTCAGTTCGCAGACGTATTCAATAATCCTGGCTCCTCCACCCGCCAACCCGAGTTCGCGATGCACCCGCGTATCGAATGCGATTGCGCCCTGGTCGCTGATGTCAGTCTCGGTGCGGATCGAGAGCATGGGCACGGCATGTGCCGCCTGCGGGAAAATATCCAGTGGTTTGCCGCCAACACGGCGGGTGGGGGAATCCGGCGTGACAAGCTCCGGATGTTGCGCTTCCAGCGACTGCAATTCGCGAAACAGCTTGTCATATTCCGCATCGGGAATGCGGGGGGAATCCTTCACGTAATACCAATAATCGTATTCCGCGATCTGGTCGCGCAACCGTGCAGCGCGGTTGCTGGCTAACGTCATATCCAGCATCAGGAAAACAGCCTGCGCGCCTGTGCGCTGCCCGGCGCAACCTTGCCGGACAACATCCGGTTTTCGATGGCGGCGATCTGATCGCGTATCTGGGCAATGCCAGGTTCGCCCAATGCCGCGCGCAAATCATCCACCACGGTGGCCCGCAAATCCATCGCCAGTTGCCGCGCCAGCACCGCCATTTCTTCGAAGCGCTGCACGGGTTGCTCCACGCGCGGCACATCCAGCAGCAGGGTCAGGCCGTTGACCCACATCTGGCCGAGAGTGTGATGCTGGAGCGGCGTATTGTCGTAGTTGCCCAAGCTGAACACGGTATGCCCGTGCTCATCAGCCAGGTGAAACGCGCCGTCCGCCTGCAAGCTCATGCCATGCTGCGCCGCCACTCGCGCGACATCACCGCCGGAAAATTTACGCTCGCCGCCGGGCAGGATATTCAGCCCTATCATCTGGTCAACTTCGGCACAGAAGCCGTCGAGTTCCAGTGCGCGCGCACTGGCTGCCGCAACGTCTGGCAACTCCGCCACGGCCTGGAGCAGCGCCGCAATATCGCGCGCAAGATCATGGAAATCTCTCAACCTCAGCTCGCTCACCGCGCCGGAACGGTCGGCCAATTGCAAAGCCAGCTTGAGCGCGGAATAGGATAACGGGCTTTCGGCGATCACTTTTTCCCAAACGCCGCTTGCCGCATTCAGCCCGCACACATTTACACTCTTGACGAAGTCGAAACGCTTCTGCCACAGCGGCGTCAGCGCATTGCCGCTGACCGGGTTCTTGCATGACAGCACGGCAATATAGTCAGTAGCTGAGCCCAACAAGGTGCACACACCATCCGTCCGCCGCCCGCGCAACGTTTCATCAAATGGTGCGATGCCCGGCAGCGCAGCCGCAGACAATGTATTACCTGCCTGTTCACCCAACGCTTCCGCATCCGGCTCAGCCAACAGTTCGTCCACCGTTTTTTCCATAACCGGACGATACAACGCATCTTCATGCCCATGCTTGAACACAGCGCCGAACTTGCGCCGGTACTTGCGCTGCTGCCACACGCTATACCCATATACCGCCAGCACCACGGCGACGCCAATACCCAGCAGGCTGATCTGTAATTCACTCATGTTTTTTGAACATCAAAATGCGCGCACAACGCAAAAAATCTAGCTCGGATTATCTCAAGCGGGGGGGTAATTAGCAAAGCTATCGCAAATGCTTCAGACTGCCTCTACCGAGCAGGATGTTTCGCGAGTTGGGCACCCCTGCAAACCCTATTTCAATCGGTGCGATAACGATTGGGCGCCACGGTAAATTTGTTCTCCTCTCCTCGCACGCTTGCGGGAGAGACCGCAGCCACCAATTTTTTCGCCCGAATTGAACCCATGAACCAAAAGCGTAGCGAGAACGGGCGCTGCTGTAGGAGCCCAATTTAT
>FZPX01000082.1_pt1 | contig 11744 bp, 11 predicted proteins | sample 1534791 | NCBI WGS metagenome assembly FZPX01 (sample SAMEA104161951, study PRJEB21768) | metagenome | biome: subterrestrial habitat; feature: phreatic zone; material: underground water | place: France | collected 2016-06-01 | depth 60 m | reverse complement strand
GCGCGCGCTGAGGCGGTCCAGCCGCTTCACCGAGACATCGCAGGCAATCAGTTCTCCCTCGTTGCGCATCAGCGCACCCAGGGCCAGCGTCTTGCCGCCAGCGCCTGCGCAGAAGTCACAGATTTTTTCGCCGGGCTGCGGATTCACCAGCAGCGCGAGCAACTGGCTGCCCTCGTCCTGCGGCTCCACCAGTCCGTTCTTGAATGCTTGCGTCGCCTGCAAGGCGACACGCTTTTTCAGACGCAGGCCGACGGGTGAGAGCGGCGTGGGCTGCGCTTCAATTTTTTCTTCCAGCAGCGCAGATATGACTTCATCGCGGCTGGCCTTGAACGTGTTGACGCGCAGGTCAACGGGCGCCTCCAGGTTCAAAGCGCCTGCCAGGCCTTCAAGTTCGGGGCCGTACTGTGCGCGCAGCGTCGGATACAACGCGGCCGGGAGATTGAGCTTCACATCTGCTGGCGCTGTTGCGTCAGCAGATGGACTGAGAAAACTTTCAATGAGCTCGTTTGGCTCGCGCCCGCCCGCCTGCTGCTCCAGCTCGCGGAAATTGCGCAGCACGCCGTAAACCAGAGCACTGATCTGCGCGCGGTCGTGCGAGCCGCAGCGATGCGCCTTGTAGCTCTCCGCCAGTATCGTGTCTGCTGGCTGGCGCGCCGCAATGATTTTTTCGAGTGCTTGCGCGGCGAGATTCAGGTGAGCGGGACGCGGCGGCACCCTCAGGTACCGGGGAACTTGTAATCGTTGAGGCGCTGCCGCAACTGCAGCTTCGACATCTTGCCCGTCGCCGTCAGCGGAATGTCCGGCTGGAACACCACGTCATCGGGAATCCACCACTTCGCCACCTTGCCCGGATACAGGGCCAGCAACTCCTCGCGAGTGACGTCCATGCCCGGCTTCTTCACCACCACCAGCAGCGGGCGCTCGTCCCACTTCGGGTGCTTGGCACCGACGACCGCCGCCATGGCGACGGCGGGATGCGCGGCCGCGACATTCTCCAGGTCGATCGAGCTGATCCACTCGCCGCCCGACTTGATCACGTCCTTGCTGCGGTCGGTGATGCGGATGAAGCCATCGGCATCGATGGTCGCCACGTCGCCGGTGGCGAACCAGCCATCGGGGGCTGCGCTCTTGTCGGCTTTGTAGTAACGCTCGATGACCCAGGGCCCGCGCACCATCAATTCTCCGCTGGCTTTGCCATCTCGCGGCAAGGGTTTGTTGTCGGCATCGACAATCTTCATGTCCACGCAGAAGGGCGGGCGGCCCGGCGAGGTTTCGATGGCGAACTGCTCGTCCTTGCTCAGCGAAAGGTGCTTGTTCTTCAGCACGCACAGCGTGCCCATGGGCGACATTTCCGTCATGCCCCAGGCATGCCGCACCTTGATGCCGTAATCCTGCTCGAAGGTTTTCATCAGCGCGGGCGGGCAGGCGGAGCCGCCGACGATCATGTTCTTCAGCGTCTTCGGCTTCTTGCCCGAGCTTTGCAGGTAATGGAGCATGCCCTGCCAGACCGTGGGCACGCCGGCTGTGAAGGTCACGCCTTCGCCGTCGTACAACTCGCACAGGCTCGCGCCGTCGAGCGCCGCGCCGGGGAACACCAGTTTCGCGCCGAGCATGGGTGCGGAGTATGGAATCGCCCAGGCGTTGACATGGAACATGGGCACCACCGGCAGCACGCAGTCACGCGCCGAGAGGCCGAAGACATCGGCAGTGCCGCTCATGATCGTGTGCAGCATCATCGAGCGGTGCGAATACAGCACGCCCTTGGGATTGCCCGTGGTGCCGGAGGTGTAGCAGAGACAGCAGGCGCTGCGCTCATCCAGCTGCGGCCACTGGTAGTGATCGTCCTCGGCGGCGATCAGGTCCTCGTAGCACAACAGGCCGGGGATGTTCTCCGGCAGGTGCTCACGCGCGCACAACGCCACCCAGGTCTTCACCGTCGTGCAATGCGGGGCCAGCTTCTCCGCCAGCGGTGCAAACGTGACATCGAAGAACAGCACGCCGTCCTCGGCGTGATTGGCGATCCAGGCGATCTGCTCGGGGAACAGGCGCGGATTGATGGTGTGAATCACCGCGCCGATGCCGGAGATGGCGTAGTACAACTCGAAGTGGCGATAGCCGTTCCAGGCCAGCGTCGCCACGCGCTCGCCGGGTTTCACGCCGAGCTTGAGCAAGGCCTTCGCCAACTGGCGTGACCGCTTGCCCGCATCGGCATAGGTGTAGCGATGCAGCTGCTTCGGGTCTTCAATCGTCCGCGAGACGATTTGCGTGTCGCCGTGATAGCGCTCCGCGTGCGTCAGCAGCGCGGAAATATTCAGCGGCATGTCCATCATTTGGCCCTGCAAGGGGCTCTGCACCAAGTTATTCATGCTCTCCTCCAACTCTCACATGACCTGCGCACGCTGCGGCGTTACGGCGTCCGCCGGAACAAATCCTTGTGTGTCCCGCTGCGCCAGAAAATGATTTCATCGCGGCGTTCCTGGTAGATGACCAGCCAATCCGCCGCGAGGTGATACTCGTCGTAGCCGCGCCAGCCTGCTGCCAGTGCGTGCGGGTTCAACGAAGCCGGCAGCGGCCTGCCCTCAGCCAGCAACTCGACGGTGTAGTAAAAAGTTTCCAGTTCAAATTCACGCCCCAGCGTTTCATGCATCCGGTCGAGGTCCAGCAGAAACCGGCGTTTGAAGGTGACGCGCTTCAAGCGTAGCGCTTCCTCAGAAACTCAATCGCCAGCTTGGCCGAGGCAAAGCTCTGGTCGCCGCGCGCGGATTTCGAGCGCAGTGCGCGCGCAGAAACGGCGTTCGGTTTGCGCGGGCGCGGGAACGCGGCAGTCAGCTTGGCGCGGCGGATGGCGTCGTGAATCAGGCTGTTCACCGCCTTGCCCGTGTTCGCCTCGCGCATCACTGCACGCACCGCCTTGGCCTCTGCCGATGTCAGCCTGACCTTTGCCTGAGGTTCAATGGTGTCCATCTGCGCGCTCCGCTTTGCGCAAGGATAGCAAAGGCGCGCCGCAAAACTGCTCCAAAATTGCCACCCGCCCCGCCGTTCTCCTGTATCCAGATTGTTATATGTAGATGTACAAATTAATCGTTAGGTAATTAAATATAACAGCCGAAGATGACGCTTGGGTGAGGGCGGGTTAGCGAAATTCTCCTCTGGGGAGCGCTGAAAAACGCTTGCGCCGTTCAAGATTTCTCGCGTCGCTTCGGTTTCACTGGCGGCGGCAGCCTCGTCCGTTTCTGGTAGTGCTCCAACGAATTTTCTTCGTTGATTACGTCACGACGCCTCGGCTTTCATCGTCTGGTACGCCGCCAAGGCACGTTCTCGCGACGCCGACAGGTCAACGATAGGCGCCGGGTAGTTGGCCAGCGGCCGCTTTATTTCCCATGGCGCATGCAGGTCTTCAGCCGCGAGCGGCGCTAGTTCGGGCACCCAGCGCTTGATGTACGCGCCCTCGGGGTCAAATTTCTTCGATTGCAGCACCGGGTTGAAGACGCGGAAGTAGGGCGCGGCATCGGCACCGCAGCCCGCCACCCATTGCCAGCCCAGGGTGTTGTTGGCGAGCGAGGCATCCACCAGCGTGTCCCAGAACCAGCGCGCGCCTTCCTGCCAGGGAATCAGAAGATTCTTGGTGAGAAAGGACGCGGCGATCATGCGCACGCGGTTGTGCATGGTGCCGCTGTGCCAGAGCTCGCGCAGGCCGGCGTCGACGATGGGAATGCCGGTCAGTCCGCGCTGCCAGCGCTGGAGATCTTCCGCGTAGTCACGCGGTGCGCGCCAGGGGAAGGGCGCGAACTTCTCGTACATCGGCTGCATCGGCGTCTTGGGGTAGTGGTAGAGCAGGTGATGCGCAAACTCGCGCCACACCAGCTGGCGCAGGTAGCCCTCGGCATTTTTCAGCACGCCCGCCGCCGGGTTCTCCGCCATCAGCCGCTCGCAGCGTGCATGTATCTGCAAGGGGCTGATTTCACCAAAATGCAGATGCGGCGACAGGCGCGAGCTGGCGTCCACGCCCGGTAGGTCGCGCTCGTCGAAGTAGCGCGTGATGGCGTCGTCGCAGAATTCTTCGAGCCTGGTGTGCGCGCCGGACTCGCCCGGCATCCAGTTTTCGCGCAGGCCCTGGTCCCATGGAATTTTGGGCAAGAGCTCCAGGGCATCGAGCGCCAGCGAAGCCGGAAGCTTTTGCGGTGCGGATATCCGTTCTGGCGACGGCAAGGGTCGGCGCTGGCCCAGACGCGGCAGCATGGATTTGTAATAAGGCGTGAACACACGGTAGGGATTGCCCGCGCCGGTTTTCATTTCCCAGGGCTCGAACAGCAGGGCGGCGTTGAAGCTCTCGGCACTCAGGCCGTCGGCGCGTAGCGCTTCCTTGATTTGCTTGTCGCGCGCGGTGAGTGCGGGCTCGTAGAGCTGGTTCCAGTAAATCGCGCTGGCGCCGGACTCCCGCGCCAGTTGGCGCAACTGTGCGAGCGAGTGGCCGCTGCGGATGATGAGTGGCGCACCGAGCCTGGCGAGCGATTTCCCCAGGGCCGCCAGGCTGTGATGCAGCCACCAGCGCGAGGCGCCGCCCGGCTGCCAGGGCGCCTCTTCCTCGGGCGCGTAAACGTACACGGGCACGACATGCTCGTGCCGCTCACAGGCGGCGCTGAGGGCGGGGTTGTCGGCGAGGCGGAAATCGCGGCGGAACCATACAAGAGCGTTATCGGACATGCGGCCGCAATATAATGCGCGCCACATGGAAACGGCCATCGCCTACGCGGGCGTACAAAAAAATTACGGAAAGCTCCAGGCCCTCAAGGGCATCAGCTTTGAAATCGGGCGCGGCGAATTTTTCGGCCTGCTCGGCCCCAATGGTGCGGGCAAGACCACGCTGATCAACCTGCTGGCCGGATTGGCTTTGCCTGATGGCGGACAGTTATCCATCATGGGGCATGACGTGGTCAAACAATACCGCGCCAGCCGCCGCCTGTTGGGTGTGGTGCCACAGGAACTGGTGTTCGATCCCTTCTTCAGCGTGCGCGAATCATTGCGTTTGCAGTCCGGGTATTTCGGGCTGCGCCACAACGATGCGTGGATAGACGAGGTGATGCATCATATGGATTTGACCGGCAAGGCCGACACTAACATGCGGCGCCTGTCAGGTGGCATGAAGCGCCGCGTGCTGGTGGCGCAGGCGCTGGTGCACAAGCCGCCGGTCATCGTGCTGGATGAACCCACCGCCGGAGTAGACGTGGAACTGCGCCAGAGCTTGTGGCGTTTCATCCGGCAGCTCAATCGCGACGGGCATACCGTGCTGCTGACCACGCATTATCTGGAAGAAGCGGAAGCGCTGTGTGGCCGTATAGCCATGCTCAAGCAGGGCAGGATCGTGGCGCTGGACAGCACGCAGAATCTGCTTGAGAGCATTGCCGGTTTTCGTGTCAGGCTGAAACTTTCGGATGGTTTGCCAGCCGCATTGTTGCCGCAGATGGTCGAACAGGCGGAGCACGAATACATGCTGGCATTGCCGTCCTATCAGGCATTGGAGCAAGTGTTGGCGCAATTGCGCGAAGCTAATGTAGCAGTGCAGGAAATGAGCTTGCAGCAACCGGGGCTGGAAGAAGTCTTCCTGCAATTGGTGGGAAGGTCGTGACATGTTGAGTTTTCAGACACTGTTCTACAAAGAAGTACTGCGCGTACAGAAGGTGGCTTTCCAGACACTGCTCGCGCCGGTACTGACCGCTCTGCTTTATCTGCTGATTTTTTCGCATGTGCTGGAACAGCATGTCGAGGTGTATCCGGGTGTGCGCTATACCGCGTTCCTGATCCCCGGCCTGGTGATGATGTCGGTGTTGCAGAATGCCTTTGCCAACAGTTCGTCCAGTCTGATCCAGTCCAAGATCACCGGCAACATTGTGTTCGTGTTGCTGGCGCCGATTGCCTATTGGGAATTCTTTCTGGCTTATGTGTTGGCTTCGGTGGTGCGCGGACTGGTGGTGGGGGCCGGGGTGTATCTGGCCGCACTCTGGTTTGCCCAGCCGCCCATGCAGCACCCGTTTTGGATTATGCTGTTCGCCTTGCTGGGTAGCGCGCTGCTCGGTTCGCTGGGCGTGGTGGCTGGCATTTGGGCGGAAAAATTCGACCAGCTCGCAGGCTTCCAGAATTTTATTATCATGCCGCTGACTTTCTTGTCCGGTGTTTTCTATTCCATCCACTCTCTGCCATCTTTCTGGAATGGGCTGTCGCGTTTCAACCCGTTTTTTTATATGATAGACGGCTTCCGTTATGGATTTTTCGGCGTGTCCGACATTTCCCCGTGGCTCAGTCTGGCTGTGGTGAGTGGATGTTTATTGGCGCTGGCTGGACTCACGCTGGCTTTATTGAGGTCGGGTTACAAATTACGTCTTTAAATCAGTCGTTAGACGTTAGTCGCTAGTCGTTAGTTAGAAGCAGTGATAACTTACGACTAACGACTACCCACTAACGACGAGAAGGAAAATCATGGTCACACCTGAAAGCATCGAACAAAATATTCAGCAAGGCATGGCGGTTACGTACCTCAGCGTGGACGGTGACGGTAGGCACTTTGAAGCTGTGGTGGTGAGCGAGGAGTTTGCAGGCAAGAGTCGGGTGCAGCGCCATCAGCACGTGTATAAGACACTGGGTGACCGGATGCGCGAGGAAATCCATGCGCTGTCCATTAAAACTTATACGCCACAAGAGTGGGAAGGCAGTCGTTAGACAAAGGCAGTCGCTAGACGTTAGTCGTTAGTCGTTAGTTAACATCGCCCCAACTAACGACTAACGACTACCCACTATCGACTGAATCTATGCAAAAACTCGCAATACTTGGCGGTACACCATTGCGCGGAGAAGTGCGCATTTCCGGCGCGAAGAATGCAGCACTGCCCATCATGTGCGCCGGACTGCTGACTTCAGATGAATTGCATCTGACCAACCTGCCGGATCTGCACGATGTCGCCACCATGCGCAAGCTTCTGCTGCAGATGGGTGTGACGACTACCACTGAAGCCGGTACGATGACCCTGTGCGGCGCGGGGGTTAATAAACTGGAGGCGCCCTACGACATGGTAAAAACCATGCGCGCGTCGGTGCTGGTGCTGGGGCCGCTGGTAGCGCGATTCGGCGAGGCGCGCGTGTCGCTGCCCGGCGGTTGCGCCATTGGATCGCGTCCGGTTGATCTGCACATCAAGGGCTTGCAGGCGATGGGTGCGGAGATGCACATCGAGCACGGCTACATCCATGCCCAGGCAAAACGGCTCAAGGGCGCACGTATCTTCTTCGACATCGTCAGCGTCACCGGCACCGAAAATCTGATGATGGCCGCCACACTCGCCGATGGCGTGACGGTGCTGGAAAATGCCGCGCATGAACCGGAAGTGGTGGATCTGGCCAACTGCCTGCGCGCGATGGGCGCAAAGATTTCCGGCGACGGCACAGACACCGTCACCATCACCGGCGTGGAAAAACTGCGCGGCGCATCGCACCGCATCATGCCGGACCGTATCGAGAGCGGCACTTTTCTGGTCGCGGCGGCAGCGACCGGCGGCAGCATCACGCTGACCGATACGCGCGCCGACATTCTCGAAACGGTGCTGGAAAAATTGACCGAGGCCGGTGCGCGTACCCGTAGCGACGGCGACCGCATTCATCTGGAAATGAGCGGACGCCCAAAATCGGTCAACCTGCGCACCGCGCCGTATCCCGCTTTCCCCACCGACATGCAGGCGCAGTTCATGGCGTTGAACGCAGTGGCCGATGGCAGCGCGATGGTGGTGGAAACTATTTTTGAAAACCGCTTTATGCACGTGCAGGAACTGCGCCGCCTCGGTGCGCAGATAGACGTGGAAGGCAACACCTGCATGGTGCGCGGCGTGGTTCACCTGGAGGGTGCAATGGTGATGGCCACCGACCTGCGCGCGTCCGCCTGCCTGGTGATTGCCGGACTGGTGGCGCAGGGCGAAACCGTGATAGACCGCATTTACCACCTGGATCGCGGCTATGAACATATCGAGGCCAAGCTCTCGCAGCTTGGGGCAAATATCCGGCGGCTGAAATAAGCTTGAGAGCGGAATGAGCTTGCAACAGATCCTGGTGTAGTAAACCTGATGACCAAAAAACAAAGCCGGCTTACGCCGGCTTTGTGAAAGTTGCTGCTGGCTTATTTTGCCAGGCCAGCGATAAATTCTGCCATGATTTTAATTTCAGCGTCAGTTGCGCCCAAGCCTTTAGGCGGCATCTTGCCAAGCTTGTAGCCAAACTCACCACCCTTGGTAATGTTTGCGATCATTTTGCTGACCGCATCCTTATCGCCCTTGTATTTTGCGGCGACGTCATTGAATGCAGGGCCAACCACTTTTTTGTCGATGGCGTGACAGGCGCCACATTTGGCTTTGCCTTCTGCCGGCAATTCTGCAGCCAGAGCGGAACCCGCAACCATCAAGCCTGCTGCTGCTACCATGCTTACGATAATAGATTTCATATTTTCTCCGTTTAGGTACTACCAATCAATAAAAGTCGAGGGTTGATTACCCGCCGCGCATTCTAAACACATCCGCCTGGTTTGCAAGAGCACATCCATGACGTTAGTCAATAAACGTGCGCCACAGAAAGTTCGTTGACACGTAGTCGAACGAGAATCGCAAGAAAGGTTGACGCATCTCAATCTATTTGCGTTCCTGCTTTGCGTAGTAAGCAGCGATGGCTTTGATTTCCACTATGCTCAACACATCCGACATGGCATTCATATATTTGTTCTTGCGCCTTCCGTCCTGGTATTCCTTCAGGGCCAGCGCCAGATAGGCTTCGGATTGCCCGGCTATGCCAGGGGTGCCGGGTTCGGTGCTGTTGCCGTTTTCGCCATGACAACGATTGCACTTTACTACGATGGAGACTTGGGGTTGAGCCGGAATGTTGTTGTCCGGCTTGGCGGCCTGGAGTGAGGCAAAGTAACCGGTGACGTTGATGATATCCTGCTCCTTGAGCGCCTCGGCGGGAGATTTCATGGCATCGCTGAATCGATCTCCTTTAGCGTAAGCGCGGGTCGCAATTGCCAGGTAAGCGGCATCCTGCCCGGCAAGGCTGGGGGTTCTGGAATCGGTGCTGATGCCACCCTTGCCATGACAGCTGATGCATTCCTTGCTGACGTTCTCGCCGGCGGCATGGTCATAGCCCGTTGGTTTCTTTTTATTCACCGGGGCCTGGAGGCCGTAATAGAACCCCGCTTTTTCAAAGTCGCTGTCATTGAGCTGGCTGACCACTTTCTGCATGATGGGGTGCTTGCGCGTGCCGTTGAGATAGGCTGAAGCTGCCGCAACAAAGTATCTGATACCCATACCGGTCAAGTTGGGAACGCCCGGTTTGAGGCTGTTGCCATTGGGGCCGTGGCAGCCGTTGCAGGAGGCGGCGATTTTTTCGCCCTGCGCGAGGGGGTCAAAAGTTTTTAGCGCGCTCTGCTGGTTTTTCAGGGCGGATTCCGGTTTCTGCTGGGCATAGTAGGCGGCGAGATTGCCGATTCTGTTATCGCTCATCCCATGCAGTGCGTCGGACATCAGCGGGTATTTGCGAACGCCGTCACGGTAGTACTTCATCGCATTGACCAGATACTCGTAGGGCTGGCCAGAAAGATGGGGTATCTCCGGGTTCAGCGAGTTGCCATCCAGTCCATGACAACCCGCGCATTCTGCGGCGGCAATTCCACCCGCCCTGGCGTCGCCGTTTTTCGACTTGGGGGGGATTCTTGGATTCTGCACCGCATAGAAGGCCGCCAGATGTTTGATCTTCTGCTCATCCAGCGAGCCCTTGAAGAGTTTCATGACCTTGTGATCACGCTGTTCATTGAAGTAACTTTTGAGCGCATAGATGAAGTATTCCGGAGGCATGGCGGCCAGCGATGGAATATTGTTGTACTTCTCACTGTGTCCATTCGGGCCGTGACATGACTTGCAGAGTTCTGATACTGATTTCCCGGCTTCTGTGCTGCCCTTGTCCAACGGCACGAGTGATCTTTTTGCCGTGCCCACATGCTCGCCTTTCCATGCAGTTTTCAGGCTGGCATAGTAGTCCGAGACATCTGCGATTTCTTCGGGTTTGAGATTGCTGGCAGCAAGCTTCATGTCGCTGTTGCTGCGCGAGCCATCCTTGTAGGCAAGCATGGCGGAGACCATGTATTTCTGTTCCAGCCCCGCAATGAATGGCGCTCCAGCGTTCGCGGCCACCCCATCCATGCCATGGCATTTCATGCACTGTTTCGCCAGAAGCTCGCCGTTTTGAATATTGCCTACATTGGCGGCTTTGGCCTTTGACGTTTCGGCTGATTTTTTGTAAACCTGCTCGATTTCGGCCTTGGTTTTGGCGCTGTCATCGGTTTTATCACAGCCCGCCAACGCGGCGATGGCGGCAAGCATCAGCCAGATCATAAATTTCATCTGCTGTTCCTCATCGCATCTTCATCAATCTCTTCATTCCCGTCGCGCAGGCGTGGCGGCAAAGAACGGGAAATCCACATCTGCCACATGGAGACGCCGAACATGATGCCAAAACTGGCGCCCATGAAGCTGCCGCTGCCTATCACCATCCAGGCAAAATCGGGGCTGAGCTTGGTGAGATACCAGGACGAGATGTCGGCGATGATACTCAGGAATGGAATGGCGATAATCAGTGCCTTCAGCCATTCGCGGCGCATATAGGCATGGGAAAAAATAAAGCTGACGATAAAGAAGATGAATGTCAGCCCGAATAAATGGATATGCGAAACCCGGATCAGGGTATGGTAGTTGGCCCCGGTGTCTTTCTCCGCCACCTTGAGGACTTTATCATAACCTTCCAGGCTGGGCAGATGGGGGTTGCGCTCGTTATGGCAAACAACGCATCGTTTCTCAAGAATGGGTGCAATCCTGGCATCGAACTCTTCCTTCTTCGAGCCCTTTCTCACCCAGTCAATGAGTTGCAGGTTTTCACCGGGCGGCAGCATTTTAGACATGGGGCCTTTCAGCGCGCTTTCGAGGCGGGTACCCGCATCGCTCCCCGCATAGGCGATGACAATATCCTTGACCGTCAGCATTTCCCCGCCATCCCGGCCCGCATGCGATATATAGACCATAGCCATCGCAAACATATAACCGAAACCGAGCGTGCATAGCACCGCAGTAAACAGCACCTTGCGGCTGAGGGCTAATTCAGAAAAATGGATAAAGTGACGTTGGCTCATAATGGCAACCTTTATAGTGAATGGTATGTTGGACGATGATTTGAGGCGTGTGCATTCTGCATGGCTCTATAAATTTGGATTTAATCATTCCTGCCAAATTAAATGGGTCTGGATCGAGCTGAATTCTAGTGTTATTGATTCGAGACAATTCAATAATGCTGCTTGCTATTCGGGCCTCACAGGCCTGCCTTCGAGGTAAAGAGTATCGGGGCCGAAGTCTATCGCTTTTGGTTCTTTGACTAAACCATATCTGGCTTGCGCCAGCTAGTGTAGTGTTGCATTCTTGGCGATACTTACGTGCAAACCTTTGTAGGTCGGGCTATAGCCCGACCTACAATGCCGCTTTGGCTGTTCGCATAAGTTCCAGACAGTGTGCAACACTACACTAGAGAAGGCCGACTTGGCGTAACGGCTTGAACAACAGGATACTCCAGATAAGGAGCTATGTCTAAATGGGGGACGGCTGTAATGTCCCGATTTGAACAAGGTGAATCATCTTTCGCTATACGAGGTGAGACAGGGGGCTTGTCCCACTGGCGAA
>FZPX01000271.1_pt1 | contig 11903 bp, 12 predicted proteins | sample 1534791 | NCBI WGS metagenome assembly FZPX01 (sample SAMEA104161951, study PRJEB21768) | metagenome | biome: subterrestrial habitat; feature: phreatic zone; material: underground water | place: France | collected 2016-06-01 | depth 60 m | reverse complement strand
AATATCCGGCTTGGCCAGCTTTGTATCCGAACACGCCGGGTCTGCGGGCTTTCCCCGGCTGGCGCACGCGGGCAAGAGCACCGTATGGCGCATTCTCGACGAGAACGAAATCAAGCCCCACAAGATCCGTTACTATTTAGAAAAACGTGATCCAGAGTTTGACCGCAAGATGCAGGAAGTCTTGCTGGTTTACCGGGATGTTTCGATCTGCCGCGAAGGTGCTGTTCATGATGGGCGACCCGAGCCCATCTATACTGTCAGCGTCGATGAAAAACCCGGGGTTCAGGCTATCGGGCTAACCGCTCCCGACCTGCCGCCCGTTCCCGGAAAACACTCAGCCATTGGGCGAGATTACGAATATATCCGCCATGGAACCGTATCGATCCTGGCCGGAATTGACCTGCACTCGGGCCATATTTTCGCCAACGTGGAAGATCGCCACCGTAGCGTTGAGTTCATCGCGTTACTCAAACGGCTTGATGAGTACTACCCGCCCGAGGCAATCATCCGCGTGGTGCTGGATAATCATTCGGCACACATCTCGAAAGAAACGTTAGCCTATCTTGCAACTCGACCAGGGCGCTTCGAGTATGTTCATACGCCCAAACATGGCTCTTGGCTTAATCTGATAGAGTGTGCCTTCTCGAAGATGTCCAGAACCTTCCTGCGCCACATCCGGGTAAACTCCATTGATGAGTTGAAGGCACGAATCATGAAGGGCATTGACGAGATCAACGCCTCACCCGTCGTGTTCCGCTGGAACAAGTTTGACCTTGGGGTGGCTTAATGTGTAAATATTTTACCGGAACGTACTACTAGTTTGGTCACCATGTGGACTTCGCTGTTGCTCACCGCGAAATGCACCAGCGCCCCGTTGGGGAAGGACAGCAGCGGCTCGGCGGCCCGACCCTTGGGCTTGGGATTACGGTCAAAGCGATATTGGTCAATCGCATCATTGATGCTCTGGGTGAAGTCCGTCTTCAGCTCCGCCGTAGCCACCGGCAAGCCGTTGAGAAAAAGTCCGAGGTCGAGGCTGTTCTCGTTGTGCAGCGAATAGCGCAACTGCCGCACCACGCGCAGCCGGTTGGCGGCATGGCGGGCGAGGATGTCGGGGTTGATCGCCAGCGCCGGTTTGAATTGAGCCAGCATGAGCGGAGCTTTGAGACCCAGCAGTTCGATACCGTGGCGCAACACATCCAGCGTGCCGCGCTGGTCGAGCTGATCGCGCAGGCGAGCCAGCAGCGTTTCACCGGCTTGCGCGCCGTGATTCTTGGTCAGGGTTTCCCAGGCTTTGGGCTGCGTGGCCTGCACCCAGGTCAGTACATCCGACGGGAACAGCGCCCGCGCCCGGTCATAGTTCGCCGCATCGCCCTCGGCATACAGCCAGCCGTGGTCGGCGAGGTGCTGGCAGATTTCGGTCTCGAAGCTGATTTCTTTGTGCAAATTACTCATCACCCACCTCATTCTGCGAATACGGCCTACCTGCAGGCACTCGCACCAGATATTTCTTTAGTACCCAGCCCGTTCGCACTTCTTGTTTGAGCCAATCGAAGTATGAGACTTCAATCCACTTTCCATCTTCATCAAGTAGCGTAACCACCTGATTCGGAAAAATCTCAGCAATGGCTGTTGAGCCTGCGCGTGGAGAGTTGCGTATGGTTGCTACTCTGGAACGAACAACGAACTGAGTTTCCCCTTCTTCATTCGGCTGTCTCGACTCAATCAGAGCTTTTAGCAACTGTTCGATAAGCCGCGTACCGTTTTTTGCTTCATCCCTTGAAAGCTGGATTTCGGAAACAAGATGGCTCTCCATCTGAGCCGAATCTCGAACTTGATATATAAACATCAGAATTGCCAACAGGATGCCAAATGCCGTCCAAAAATCGACTGGTGGAATTTTGAATTGTGACGAGCTTTGTGATTGCGCTTGCGTCATCTCAATGTCGTCGAAAAGCTGGTGATATTCAACTCCAAACGATTCGAGTTGCCTTTCGACCCCTTCTTGCCCCCATATCGCGGCGATAGCACTAGCGGCTGCGCTATCAATAACAGGAAGCTGGAACCGCTTCGCCCAATTATTCTGAGCTGCCATTTCTCTGACAGCTTTTGCGGCAAATGAGCCAGAAGCCATCGAATCTAGCAGCCCTTGGTATGGCTTGGTGAGTTCAGCGAAACGTTCGAGATGCAAGGACGAGATTCCCATCATCTGTTTACTGATTTCATCCGACATGCGCATGGCCAATGAGGAGGCGGACAAAGACTCAGCTAACTCACGAGCGGTGTTTTGCCAACCTAGAGAAGATGAAGCCATTGCCTTGGCGACTTGATCGGAAAACAGCATAGACTCTCTGATTTGCGACAATGGCTCAGTGAATCGTTTCCAATGACGGGACTGATCCGCCATCTCCTTAGCAAGTTGTGATGCGACTCCAAATTGGTTAGCAAGCAAAGCAGATGAATTCGCGAGTTTGGATACCTCATCACTCTTGCGATTAATCTCCAACGCTGGCCTCATAGCATCTAGCCATTGCCGCTGGGAATTCATGGATTGCATCATTACCTCGGATATTGGGGAGGGCATATTTGCCAGACCAGTAAGCTTTGAAATATCCATCTCAGGCAAACTTCCTAACATCGACTTTTCCTGTTACGGCGGCGGAAATCAGTGCGGTGCGGCGTTCTTGCAGCAGGTCGATGGCGCGCTGGGCTTCGGCAGTGAGGGTGTCGAATTTGGCGGATTCACGAGCAAGGAACTCGGCGATTTCATCCTGTTCAGCGCGAGGCGGTGTCGGCGTCCAGAAGTTAACCGCGTGGCTGATGTTGAACTGTTCTTGAGCAGCACCGTATTGAACTACTTCGACTTGGAAGCGGACGATCCGGGTATTCATCGCATAACACAGCCAGTGCGAATTGAATGATCCTTGGCGAACAAGCATCACGGAGGCGCAGTTTCCGCCCTCGCACTCAGGCGGAACAACAGCGGTAATTCCTGGAGCACCAACCCTTACCGTTAGAAGGTCGCCAGCTTTCAGCCTCGTCTTTGAATTTGCTTCGCTAGATTCCGCATCAATGCGGCGTGAGTTTGCCCAATCAATTACTCCTTCTCGAATGTCGCCACCGTAGATGAATGGAAAGCCCTCGTCAGCCACGAACGTGCTGGGATTTACGACGACACCGACCGTGATGAACGGTGAGATATGTTTGAGCCGCTTCACCTCCCAATGCGCCGGCACATCGCCGAGCCATTCGATGCCGGAAGGTTTCATCGGAGCGTTGGGGTTGAGGCCTTGGGTGACGGCGTGGGAGATGACGGCCTGGCGTTTTTCTTTCAGCAGTTCCATCAGCCGCCGCTGCTCTGCGACCAGTTCATCAATCTTCGCCGTTTCGCGGTCGAGGAAGGCGGCGATTTGGGTTTGCTCGGGGAGGGGTGGTGCTGGCGTCCTGAAGGCTCCAAGTTCGTCGCCGGAGATTTCGAGAAAGGTAGTGCCCTTTCCACGGATGTTTAGCTCTGCCGAACTGATGCTCAGCAGGTGGGCGAAATACTCGGTGTCGGCGCGTTCGGATGGAACGAGGGATTTGCATCCTTGATTCGTACACATTGCTGTTTCTGCTATCGCCAGCGACCCAATAGGTGCACGCGTCGATAGAATAATTGACGCTGCTGGAACCAATGTTGTTCCACAGGATGCGAGGCCGTCCGCCGTTATCTTCCGTTGTGTGTCGTCGATATAAACGGACTCGCGTTTGCTCAAGTCGCTTGGCGTAGCCCAAAGGATGTCGCCGTCCCAGAACGACTCAGTTTCCGACTTCGGCGTCGATCCGCCGACAATTTTGAAACTTTTTTTGAGCGGTTTCACCTCCCAATGTGCCGGCACATCCCCGAGCCATTCCACGCCGCTGTTCTTGTAGCTCGGATAACGCGGGAAGCTCATAGTGCCTCCTCCCAAAGCGGCAGCGTTTTCCAGCCATCAGGAAAACCCATCACGCCTACTGATGCCTGCGGACATGAATCGAGAAGTTCAATTAGCTTGTTGCGCCAGCTCGACTCCGGGCTAATCCCGCGCAAAAAGTAGGCGAGCATGGCGAGGGTGTTGTATAGCCGCCCGTGCGCGTCCTCATTCCGATTGAATACGCTTGCCAGTTCCGCCGGTTTCTTGCTGGGCAGGCGCATTTTCACCGTCAGGCGACGGTTCCAGATGCGTCCGTGGTGGGCGCAGTGGTTGCGGACGATGGTCAGGTGGTGCAGGAAAGACACCAGCACGATCTCATCCAGGCCGTAAGTGTCGGCAATGGCTTGACGGTCATGCGGCTTGCGCAAATTTTGTATCCAGCGCGACAAATGGCCGATAGACATCAATTCGCAAGAAACCCAAATAGGCGGTGTCGCCAGGTGGCTGTATCTCTCTTGATAATGCTTGGCGAAGGTTTCATGGCTGCGCTGGAATTCTTTGTCCAATTCATCACAGCAGCGTTTCCAAGTGTCCTGCTTGTGGAATAACGAGCCGTCGTGGTGAGCGAAGACGCCATAGTTGATGGAAAGGTAATTGGCCCAGCGCGAGCGCAATGAGATTTCAATGCTCTCTATTGCATCGAGCAGTAGCAGGCGTAGTGCCCGGTCAAATTGGTAGGTGGCGATGACATCAGCAAACCGGGTGCCCGTGCGAAACTGGTGGTCGCCGTTCTGGTCGGTTAGTTCGTAGGGCAACCAATAGGCGCGGAGCCGGTAGTAGTTGATGTGGGTCAGGTAATGATTGGCCTGATTGGAGTCGCCGATTTCCATGCCGCGCTGTGCAAGGAGTTTGATTTGGTCAGTGACGGAGAGCGCGGGTTTGTGGAAGGTCATGTGTTTTCAGACCCACAAAAAAGTAACCCGCCTGGTGCGCATCGTGGAGAGGCGTGGCGGGTGTTGTTGGGTGCAATTATACCGAAGGCTGTCGCCTTGGCAATACCCCTATCGGATTTTGCGTAGCCGGAACTCATGCCGTCAGCCCGCCGATCATGGTCAGGATGCGGTCGGTGACGCCTTTCAACTCGGCATCAATCTCTCCCAGCGGGCGCGGCGGCTTGAAGACGTAGAAGTGCCGATTGAAGGGAATCTCGTAGCCGATCTTGGTTTTGTCGTGGTCGATCCACGCATCCGGCGCATGGGGCAAGACCTCGCGCTTGAAGTAGGCTTCCACGTCCTCGGAGAGCGGCACGTTTTCGGTATCGCGCAGGGCGGCATCCGGCATGGCATCCGGCATGGGCTTGCCTTTCCCTTTGCCTTTGGTGCCGAGCAGGATGTTGCCCGCCGCATCGCGCTCGGGACGCTCGACGGTGATGGTGCGGTAGCCGAAGTCCTCGTTCTTGAAAATGCGGCTGATCGGCACGCCGTCGCGGGTGGATTCCTCGAACTGGCCGAACAGGCGGGTGATGTCGTCGATGTGTTCCGGGCTGAGTTCCTTGCGTTTGCTGCCCAGGCTCTTGCGCATCTTTTGCCAGAAGCTGCTGGCGTCGATCAACTGCACTTTGCCTTTACGCGCGGCGGGCTTACGGTTGCTGACGATCCAGACATAGGTGCTGATGCCGGTGTTGTAGAACATGTCGGTGGGCAGGCCGATGATGGCCTCGACCAGATCGTTCTCCAGCATGTAGCGGCGAATCTCGCTCTCGCCCGAACCTGCGCCTCCAGTGAACAGCGGTGAACCGTTGAGCACGATGCCGAAGCGGCTGCCGCCATCCACGGCGGGGCGCATCTTGGCGACGAGGTGCAGCAGGAACAGCAACGATCCGTCGCTGACGCGCGGCAGGCCGGGGCCGAAGCGGCCATTGAAACCCATCTGCTCGAATTCTTTGCGGATGATGGCTTCGATTTTCTTCCACTCCACGCCGAAGGGTGGATTGGAGAGCATGTAGTCGAACAGCTTGCCGAGCAGGCCGTCGGCGGAGAGGGTGGTCGTCCCTCGGGTTTGGGATTTGCAGGACCTGCTTGATCAGCTCGGTGTGTTGCTTCATCCTGCCCAACAGGTAGGTGCACGCCCACCAGTCCCGACCTAAGTGTGGCCCCCAATTGGCAGGCCCACCGGCCTTTTTCCAGAAGCGGTAAATTTGATCACCGGTGTAGCGCTCGCCGGTCTTGGGATTAATGAACAGATGCACCGCTTGATTCAGGATGCGCCGCTGCGCGTCGACGGTTTTTCCTTTTCGCATGGCAAGCTTCAGGGCGAGCAATCGGTCATGGGTGCGGTACTCATCAAGACGGCGCGCCAACCATAAGGGCACATGGATGGCCCCCTCGGGTCCCAGCTTATCCCCATATTCGTCGAAGTCGTATTCCTTACCTTTGACCCCGTATTTGACGGTTACGATGACATGCTGGGATTCCTCAGGCTGGTCCGGATTTACAATTTTCCATTCAGCAGGATCGAGCGGCAGGGTGTCGACACGCCAACACGACGCTTCTTCGCGACGAATGGCCGTGTTCAGAATGAGATCGACAATCAGCCCTTGTGTCTTGCCAAAGATCGGTTGGTCATGGACGCGCTGGCGCCATGCCTTGATCTGTTCATCACTTGGAAATGCAAGGGTGAGTTTGTTGACCTTGACCTTGCCTTTTCTCGACTCAACAGATTTTGCTTCGTGGGATTTGCTGTTGCTATGCGAGCCCGCCAAATAGGTGCGCGTCACGGTCGGAACAAGGACCTGCTCGCGCAGTCCCTTGTGCAGCCCACAACTGAAAGTCGAGCGCGACCTGAACCCTTGAATTGACTGTCTCAGCAGCCAGTGGAGTGTTTCTTTCCGAATAGATTCCTTTCAACATTTCGCGCTGATAGCGGTTAATCAAGACTTCCGAATAATCGCATGTCATTAGATCAATCCCGCGTAAACTAGCCCATTCCAGGGCGTTCGCGAGCCAGTAGGCATAGTTTTTCATCGATTGCCGCGAGGGCGGCAGGGGATTGCGCGTAGCGCCACGGTTTTTTGGATCCCAATATCCCACCCCCCGATCGATCAAAAACCGATTTGGAAACCTCACATAGCGGAGATTCCCGTCGAAGATGAAAGGAATGTGGGCAACTTTTCCAAATCCCTTCTTTTCAAATAAGGTAGAGTTTGGAAATACCACTTTGTGACCGTAATCAGGCATGGATAAAAATGATGTTCGTATACCAGCATAATACCCACAATAATTTTATGTGGCAAGTTAAAATGAGCGTTCCCTATAACGCCTGGTATGGGCACCTGAAAAATCTGGCGACCTCGCCGTGGTATATCGCGGCGCTGATTAGCTGGGGCATCGCACTGTTTGAATACCTGTTGCAGGTGCCGGCCAACCGCATCGGCTACACTGAACTCAGCCTCGGGCAGTTGAAGATATTGCAGGAGGTTATCACGCTGTCGGTGTTCGTGCCGTTCGCGGTGTTGTACATGAACCAGCCGCTTAAGCTGGATTACTTGTATGCGGCGCTGTGCCTGATGGGCGCGGTGTATTTCATTTTCAGGACATAACATGCACATCCATATCCTGGGAATCTGCGGCACCTTCATGGGCGGTATTGCCGTTCTGTTCAAGCAGGCGGGCTATCGCGTCACCGGCTGCGACGCTAATGTCTATCCGCCGATGAGCACGCAACTGATGGAACAAGGTATCGAGCTGATTGAGGGCTTCGGCGTGGAGCAGCTCGAACTCAATCCGGATGTGTTCGTCATCGGCAATGTGGTGTCGCGCGGCAATCCGCTGATGGAGGAAATCCTCAACCGCAACCTGCCATACGCTTCCGGCCCGCAGTGGCTGGCCGACACGCTGCTGCGTGACAAGTGGGTGCTGGGCGTGGCGGGCACGCATGGCAAAACGACCACCAGCTCAATGTTGGCGTGGATACTGGAATATGCGGGATTGAACCCCGGTTTCCTGATTGGCGGCGTGCCACAAAATTTTGGTGTTTCTGCGCGGCTTCCCTCTCCCCCCACCCCTCTCCCCAAGGGAGAGGGGGGACTTTTCGTCATCGAGGCGGATGAATACGACACTGCATTCTTCGACAAGCGTTCCAAGTTCGTGCATTACCGCCCGCGCACGGCGATACTCAACAATCTGGAATTCGACCACGCCGACATCTTTGCCGACTTGAGCGCAATCGAAACCCAGTTCCATCATCTGGTGCGCACCGTGCCTGGCAACGGATTGATCGTCAGCAACGGGCGCGAAGCGGCGTTGGAGCGCGTACTCAAGCGTGGCTGCTGGACGCCAGTGGAGAGATTCGGAGATCACCCCCTCCCCAGCCCTCCCCCAGCGGGAGAGGGGACTATTACGGAGTTAGGCTGGCAGATTGATGACAATAACCGCGTGGCCCTCAACGGTGAACCGCAAGGCACGTTGCACTGGGACTTGTTCGGCGATCACAACCGCATGAATGCGCTCGCCGCACTGGCCGCCGCGCGCCACGCCGGAGTGCCGGTGGCGCAGGGGTTGGCGGCGCTCGGTGAATTCAAGAACGTGAAGCGGCGCATGGAGGTGTGCGGCACGGTTAACGGCATTACTGTGTATGACGATTTCGCCCATCACCCCACCGCAATTGATACCACCGTTGCAGGGTTGCGCCACAAGGTGGGCGCCGCAAGAATTCTGGCGGTGCTGGAGCCACGCTCCAACACCATGAAACTGGGAGTGATGAAAGATGCCCTGCCCGGAAGTTTGAAAGATGCCGACTTCATTTTCTGTTACGGCGCTAATCTGGGCTGGGATGCGGTTGCCGCACTTGCTCCGCTAGGCAGCAAGGCCGTCGTCAAGGATGATCTGGGCGGATTGATCGAAGCCATCGCTTCCATTGCGCGCCCGGGCGATTACGTCCTGGTGATGAGCAACGGTGGGTTCGGCGGGATACATGAGAAACTGCTGAAGCGGCTGGCCAAATAGATTTCAGGTTTCTTCAACCGCGAAGATGCGGCGGTGCTCGCGGATGGCGTAGCGGTCAGTCATGCCCGCGATGTAGTCGGACACGGCGCGGGCGCGGTCATCCTCCTCTTGCCGCTGGTGCTGTGGCGGAAGCAAACGGTTGTCCGCCATAAAGACCTGAAACAGTTCGCTGATGATGCGGTGTGCCTTGGTGTTCATGCGCATGACTTGATAATGGCGATACAGGTGGATGTGCAGAAATGCTTTTAACTCACGGCTTTGCTCGCGCACTTCGGTGCTGAATGCGGCCAAAGGCGGGGCAGACCGCACGTCATCAAGATTTTGTATGCCATGCGTTTGTATATTCTGCCCGGTTTGCCGTATCAGGTCAGTAGCCAGCGTGTTGATCATGTGCCGTATCGTTTCGTGTATCAGGCGGCGGTCGCCAAGGCTCGGATGCGCTTTGCGCACAACATCGAGATTGCTGGCAAATAAGCGCACCGAGGCGATCTGCTCCAGCGAAATCAGCCCGGAGCGCAGCCCATCATCCACATCGTGATTGTTGTAAGCGATTTCGTCGGCCAGATTGGCAATCTGCGCCTCCAGCGAAGGGCGTTGTTTTTTGATGAAACGCTCGCCTACCGGGCCCAATTTTTCGGCGACTTCCGGCGCACAATGTTTGAGGATGCCTTCGCGCGTTTCAAAGCACAGGTTCAGGCCGTCGAAGTCGGCATAGCGCTCTTCCAACATGTCCACCACGCGCAGCGATTGCAGGTTGTGCTCGAAGCCGCCATAGTCTTTCATGCAGGTATTGAGCGCATCCTGCCCGGCATGGCCGAACGGCGTGTGTCCGAGGTCGTGCGCCAGCGAGATGGCCTCCACCAGATCTTCGTTCAATTTCAGATGGCGTGCGATGGAGCGGGCGATTTGCGCCACCTCGATGCTGTGTGTCAGCCGGGTGCGGAACAGGTCGCCCTCGTGGTTAACGAATACCTGGGTCTTGTATTCAAGGCGGCGAAATGCGGTGGAGTGGATGATGCGGTCGCGGTCGCGCTGAAATTCGCTGCGCCCGAATGGCGTTTCTTCGCGCACAGCCCTGCCGCGCGTGTTGTGCTCACTTACCGCATAGGGTGCAAGTTCAGCCATGCTTGCTATCCCTGCAAGGGGGATCCGGTGGGTTCCCGGCAGCTTCGTATGCCACCCTCTCGCAGCACGCTTCAAAAGTTTGCCGTAACAAGTCTTCCGGCACATCGCCGCTGATTACCGCTTGGCCGATAGCCTTGAGCAATACGAAGCGCATCTTGCCGCCGGTCACTTTTTTATCCAGCCCCATCAGTTGCAGATATTTCTCTGCTCCCAGGGCAGGTGCAATGACGGGCAGCCCGGCGCGCTCAAACAGATGACGGATTCGAGCGGCGTCCTGCACACTTATCCAGCCAAGGCGGCAAGATAAATCGGCAGCCATGATGGTGCCTGCTGCCACCGCTTCGCCGTGCAGCCACACCCCATAGCCCATACCGGTTTCGATAGCATGGCCAAAAGTATGGCCGAGGTTGAGCAGGGCGCGCTCGCCGCTTTCGCGCTCGTCTGCGGCGACCACTTCGGCCTTATTCCGGCAACTGTGCACGATGGCGTATTGCAGCGCCTCCGCATCGCGCGCCAGCAGTTTTGCCATGTTCTGTTCCAGCCATCCGAAGAACGGCAGGTCGCGGATCAGGCCGTATTTGATGATTTCCGCCAGGCCAGCGCGCAATTCCTGATCCGGCAGGGTGTTAAGTGTGGCGATGTCGGCCAGCACTACTTGCGGCTGGTGGAATGCGCCTATCATGTTCTTGCCTAGCGGGTGGTTGATGCCGGTCTTACCGCCGACCGAGGAGTCAACTTGCGCCAGCAGCGTGGTAGGTATCTGGATAAAGGGCACGCCGCGCAGAAACGTCGCGGCGGCGTAGCCGGTCATGTCGCCGATAACGCCGCCGCCCAAGGCGATCAGCGGCGTGGTGCGCTCGCAACGATAGGTCAGCAGCGCGTTATAAATCAACCCCAGCGTTTCTGTATTTTTGTATTCCTCACCATCCGGCAGGACGATAGGGATAACCTCCACGCCGTTGACTTGCAGCATGGCGCGCAATGCTTCCAGGTACAGCGGGGCCACGGTGGTGTTGGTCACTACTGCCGCTCTCTTGCGCGGCAAATGTTGCAACAGCAAGTCGGCACGGGCGAGAAGGTTGCCGCCGATATGGATGGGATAACTGCGTTCCAGCCCGACGGTCAATGTTTGCATAGCATTGGAGGGTTCAAATTGCCGCATTAAATTTTTGTAATTGGTTCATTTCCTGCTGTAGATGTAGCACCAGGCTAAGTACGCTTTGTTTGCCGGTAGGTATTACCAGATCGGCTACCTGTGCGTAAAGCGGGTCACGTTGTTCGTACAATTCTTTCAGTTTGGAGCGCGGGTCGGTACCCTGCAATAGCGGGCGGCTGCGGTCATGGCGGGTGCGCTGCCAGAGATCATGCACCGTACTTTTCAGGTAAACCACTAACCCATTACAGATTAATGCGTCGCGGTTGTGCTCGTTTAACACTACGCCACCCCCTGTTGCCAATACAATATTATTCAGTTTTACCAACTCTTGAATAACGTTCATTTCGCGTTGACGGAAACCGGCCTCGCCCTCAATATCGAAAATATGCGGTATGGTCACGCCAGTTCGCTGTTGGATTTCTTCGTCGCTGTCGACAAATGTTTTCTCTAAATGCTGGGCAAGCAATTTTCCGACCGTGGTTTTCCCAGCTCCCATCATACCTACAAGAAAAATATTGCCGGAAGGGCGCTTTGCAAGAGTGGTGTCAATAAGCTGCATAGTTGGATTGTAGCTAAAAAATATCCCATTCTCACTGCGGACAGTTACTCACGAGATTTGCATCGTGGTGCATTGCGATCTTTGGTGTATCCGACAAGAAAAAGCCCGGCAGAAGCCGGGCTGCTGTTGAACACACCAACGGCTTAGCGCAGATTCAAGCTTTCCTTCAG